>JAEEGK010009583.1_pt1 | contig 22572 bp, 14 predicted proteins | sample 8958771 | NCBI WGS metagenome assembly JAEEGK01 (sample SAMN16246547, study PRJNA631951) | gut metagenome | biome: gut microbiome; feature: rumen; material: SC-attached | host: Bos | place: Iran: Karaj | collected 2018-10 | reverse complement strand
TTTTTTTTTTTTTTTAATTTTTTTTTTTTATTTTTTTTTTTTTTTTTTTTTTTTTTTTTTTTTTTTTTTTTTTTTTTTTTATTTTTTTTAAATAAAAAATTTTTTTTATTTATTTTTAAAAATTTTTTTATTTTTTATGATTGATTACAAAGGCGTTTATTATAATGATAATGAAAATGATAAAAAATTTTTTGAATTTGGAGCACATTTTAAATACAAAGATTTAGTTAAAATTTTATTAAATTTGGGCGGAAAATTTTTAGAACTTCCGAATATTGAAAATTCTAATAAAAAAAGTAAAAATTTTATTGATGTTTCTAATGAAAATAAAACTAGAAATAAAGTATTTAATCAATTTAAATTTTCAAAAACGAAATTAAAATCATTTACAAAATCGCTTAATAATGAAAATTATTCACAATTAAATTTAATTAGTAATTTTAATATAAAAAATAGTAATTATAATTTTAATAAATTTATTTTAAAATTTAACAATAAAAATCTTAATGAAATTTTTCATTCAAGAAATAATTCGAATATTAATAATAATAATAATTTAAATAATTATTTTTATAAACATAATAATAATAATAATAATTTTAAATCATTTGATTTAAATATTAATAAAATTCCTTTAATTCAAAAAAATACTTTTAGTGTTAATAATATTTTTGATAATAAAAATAATATTAAAAATAATAATTTAAATTATATTTTTACAAATAATAATAATAATAATTATAATAAAAATAATAATAATTATAATAAAAATAATCTTTATAATAATAATATTAATAATAAAAATAATCTTTATAATAATAATAATAATAATTTAAGTAATAAATTAATGAAAATTAATGTTTCAAAAAATAAAAAAATTTATTTACGAAACATGCAATTTAATAATAAAATAAAAAGTTTAAATTCTTTATTATTTAATTCTAATAATAACAATAATAATATTAATAATAATAATAATAATAATAAATTAAATGATGAATATTTTGAATATAAAAAATTAAACAAAATAAAAATTTAATTATTTTAAATTATAATTTATTTTTTCTTATTTATAATTTTTCTTTTATAAATATTAAACATTAATATTAATTAAATTTATCATTAAAAAAAAAAAGTTTTTATTAATTATAATATGAATTATAAATATCAATTTTTTTATAAATATTATTATTATTAAAATCATAAGAAAAATTTTTTTCTTTTAAATTAAAATTTCTTTTATTCAAAAAAGAAATTTTTTTAATATCCAAAAATTTATTAATTTCTTTATTTTTTTTATTATTATAATTATTATTATTATTATTTAATTTTTTATTCATATTATTTCTAATAATAATATTATTATTTTTTTTTTTAACAAAAAAAAAATTATTTTTGGGAAATTTAATTTCATTTTTATTTTCAAAATATTTTTCTTGATAAAATAATTTTTTAATAAATTTATTTTCCATTAAAGACAAATTTTTTTTAATATTTTTTTTATTTAAATAATTTTTTAAAGTGTCTTTATAAATTCCAAATTTATTATCAACATCGCCAATGTAACTAATATTAATATCAAAATCACTAAAATTATTATTATTATTATTATTATTAAAATAATTTGATAATCGATTAAATTTTGGATTAATTTTTTTTAAAATAATAATTTTTCTATTCATTTTATTAATTTTTTCTTTCATTTTATTATTATTATTATTATTATCATTATCATTTAAAATTGAATTGTTAATTTTTTGTAAAAGTAATTTTTTAATTTTTATCATTTAAATTAAAAAAAAAATTATTTTTTATTATTATTATTTATTTTTAATAATGTCTTTAATAATAATTTTCTTTTTATTATTATTTTCCATTTTTTTTATATTTTTTATAACAACAATTTTACGTTATTTAAACATAATTTCATCAAAAATTTCACGTAAAATAATTCACATTTTCATAGCACCAATTTTTTTATTTTTTATTCCATTTTTTCCTAATAATTTTTCATTTCGTTTCTTTTTAAGTTCATTGCCAATAATAATTTCATTTTTATTTTATTTTTCAGTAAAAAACAAAAATTTTTTTTCAAATATTTTTTGTTTAATAATGTCACGTTCAGGCGAAATTAAAGAAATTTTAAATGGTCCTTTTTTTTACGGAATAATCGTTGGTTTAATAACATTTATTTACTATATAAATGAACCAATTGGTGTAATTTCTATTATAAATTTATGTTTCGGAGATGGTTTTGCTGATTTAATTGGAAGTTTTTTTAATTCAAAAGTTATTTTTTCACCTTTTGGAAAAAAAACTTTTTATGGATGCTTTTCATTCGTTTTCTTTTCGTTTTTGATGGGATGCGTTTTTTGTAAGTATTTGTTTGATAAAATGTTTGTTTTTAATAATTTTTTATTAGCGATTGTTGGATGTTTTAGTGAGTTTTTTTCTAGTCCCAAATTTGATAATATTTTTATTGTTTTGGGTGTTTGTTTTGTGGGAAAATTTTTGAGTTGGAAATGATTTTTTTTTATTTTGTTTTATTATAAATTTTTTCTTTTAATTTATTAATAATAATAATATTTGAAATAAATATTTAATATTTCTATTTATTAATTATAATATAAATTTAAAATATATTAAAATATATTTTAATGAATTCATTTAGTAGTGATGAAATTGATTTGAATATTGATAATAATAATAATAATAATTTTAATTATTTTAGAGGAAGAGGAAATCGAGGAAGATTTATTCAAAGAAGAGGAAGAAGAGGAAATAATAATAGAAATAATAATAATAATAATAATTATCACAGAGGAAATAGAAAAAGAGGAAGAAGAGGAAATAATCATTATAATAATAATAATAATAATCATTTTAATAATAATAATAATAATCATTTTAATAATAATAATAATCATTTTAATAATAATTTTAATAATAATTTTAATAATCATAATAATAATAATAATTATAATTATAATAATTTTAATAATAATAGATTTAGATTAAATGAAAGTGAAAATTCAGATGAAGAAGAAAATGATAATAATTTTATTAGATTTTTAAATAATAATAATAATAATAATAATCATAATGTAGGAAAATTCATAATATCAAAAAATAATGAAATAATAAACATAGAAAATAATTTAAAATCAGTTGTCGTTTTGGGAAATAATAACACAATCACATGTTCACATAAAATAAACAAATTAATAATTAATGGTAATAATAATTTATTTTTATTAGATCCAGAAGGAAAAATAAATTTCGCTTTTATTAATGGAAACAACAACGAAATTAATTGTGAATTTATTTTTCATTTAAATTATAATGACAATGGTTCAGAAAATAAAATAGTAACAAAAGAAAATAATATTAATTTTATCAACAATTTTTCATTTAATTTTGAAGATGAAAATGAAAATGATTTTGATGATGAAATTTATTCAGAAAACGAAGAAGAAGAAAATTTTTATTCAATTTTAAATAATAATAATAGAATAGAATTTTTTAATTTTTTATTTAATAGAGAAAATAATTTCGTAGAAAATGAAATAAAAAAATTAAAAGACGAAATTTATTCAAATTGTTTGAATGAAATTAAAATAAAAAATCCAAAATGCACAATTTGTTTAATAGATTTTACTGAAAAAGAAAAAATAAAAATTTTTTCATGTTTTCAGCACATTTTTCATGAAGATTGTATTAAAAATTGGTTAAAAAACAAAAGAAATTGTCCAGTTTGTAGAAAACAATTATAAATAAAAAATAAATAAAAAATTATAAATAAATTTTAATATTTTAATAATAAAAAATTATTTTAATTTTTTATGGATTCATTAATTGATTATTTTCGTATTAATAATAATAATAATTTTTCTTTTATGAACGAAGATTATAAAATTTCATTAGGAGCGAATACGAAATTAACAGTTTATGATAATAATAATACTTTTTTTGGAAACACAATTAATGAATTTTTTAATAAAATTTACAATTCGAATGAAAAAGATTTGATTCAAATAAATTTTTATTTAATAAAGAAAATAAATAAAAAATATGATGAAAATTTTTATTTAATGTCTTTAAATTCAATAGTAAATGAAAATTATTTAAATTCAAAAATAAATTTTAATAAAGAATTTATGAATAATTTAAGTAACATTTTATATTTAATTTTTTCGAAAATATCAAAAAATAATTTAATAATTTCAAAAGCAGATTTTGTTTCTTTTTTATATGAAATTGAATATGATAAAATTGATATTTTAAATGAATTTGAAGAAAATAAAAATATTTTAAAAGAAAAAAATTATAATTTACCAAATGAATTAATAATTTTAGTAAATAAATTTCAACATATAAAAAAAATAAAATTTATAATAAACGAAATAGAAGAAAAATTAATAAATAATTATTTATTAATTTTATTTAATTTTTCTTGGTTGTTTCCTAATGTAATTGAAATTGATTTTGATTTAAATTGTGATTTTTTATCAAATATTTTAGATAAAATTTATTATAAAAAATTAACAAATAAATTAAAAGAAATTAATAAAACATTAAAACATACAATGTACGAAATTGATAAAAAAAATGTTTTTGTTGATGAAAATTCAAGCGAAGAAAGTAAAAAAAAAAGTTTTTTTAATGATTTTTCATCATTTTTTACTAATTTTAGTTTAAATTCAGAAAAAAAATCAAATGATAATTATAAAAAATTTATTTTAAATAATAAAGATCATTTTTTTATGATTTTAATTTATTCTTATTTTATTTTAGAAATGAAAGACAAAATTAAAATTTTTTCTTTGAAATTTAATGATTGTTTTGTAAATGAAATTAATCAAAGTTTGTATTATAAATACAATATTAAAAATTATAATAATTTTACATTTTTGAATTTATTTAATGACATTAATAATTTAATTAGTATGAATTTTGAATTTAATTCTCTTAATTATAAAATTTTTACTAATGTTTTATCAATTTTTTCTATAAACAAATTTTGTAATAATATTAAATTAAATTTTTTTTCTGATGATAAATTTTACAGTCAAGAAAGTTTATTTAAATTATGTGTTGATTTAAATGAAAATATTAATAATTTATTTGAAGATAAAAATTATTTAGATTATGAAAAAAATGATTTAGATCATATTATAATTTATTATTTTATGGAAAAATTTATGAAAAATTTGGAATTTTTATTAGAAATTATTTTAGAAAAAAAAAAATATTTAAATCAAATTTCTTTTATTTTTAATTTACCTTCAATTTTAACAAATGATGAAAAATATTTAAATATTTTAATAAAATTTATAATAAATTTTTTTATGTTTTTAATATTCGAAAAACATAAAATTAATTTCGTTAAAATAATTGCGCCTTTATTAAAATTAGACAATAGAAAAATAATAATTTTAAATGATGTTTTTAATATCGAAAATAAAGAAAATTTACTTAATATTAAAACTTTGCATTTGCAATTTAAAATTTTTGAATGTGAAAATATTATAAAATTAATTACAAATAATTTAAATAGTTTATTTATTGGTGATTTAGACATTAAAACTTTTTTTTCATTTGTTGAATTTTATGTGAATTCTGATTTTAATAAAAAAAGTCAATTAATGAAAATTACAATTTCGCTTCAATTTCATATTATTAAAATTGATGAAGAAATTTTAAAAAAATTCTTTAAAAATCCAAATTTAAAATTAAATGAACTTTATTTTTATAGTAATTTAAAATTTGAAAAAAAATCAATTTTTTCTATTTTAAATATTATTAGTAAAAATTCTGTTCATAAATATTTTTTTGAATTTAATAATGAAAATAAAAATTTTATTGATGAAATTAATAATAATTTCGTTCAATGTATGAAATATTATTCAGAATTTGATGTTAAAAAATTAAAATTTTTATTTAAAAAAATAAAATATAAATTTAATAATAATAAAAATTTAATTAAAAAAGTTTTAAAATTTTCTGCTGATTTTTTACTTGAAAAAAGAAATTTAATTTTATCAACAAAAAATTCAAATTAATAATAATAAATTTTTTCTATTTAATTTTAATAAAAAATATTTTTAAAATATTTTTTACTAATGTTCATTTTTATAAATAAATATTATTTATTATAAATAAAAAAATAATTATAAAAACATAAAATCAAAATTTGAAAAAAAAATTTTATTTTTATATTAAAATTTTATATTAATTATATTAAAATTTTAATTATTATTTTTAATGTTTTTTTTTTGAATTTATTTTTTTACTCATTTTACAAAAAATATTTTTATTATTAAAATTATTATTAATTTCATCATTAATTTGATCAATTAAAACATAATCAAAATAATAATCATAAGCTAAATTTTCATTTATAAATTCATAACAATCGATTTTTTTAATAATTTTATTTTCATCATGATTTAAAAAAAATCTTTTTAATTGATTTTGATTAATATTTTTAAAAAACTTTTGAATTAAATTAATTTTATTGTAACTTTTTTTATTTCTTATATTTAAAAAATTAATAATATTTTTTTCTTTTAATTTAAAAATCGTTTTAAAAAATTCATTAATATTCACAATTTCTTTTTTATGTAAAATTAAATGATTTTTTAAATATTTTTGATAGAAATTTTTATCTTCTTTTAATCTTTGTTTAAAATTTAAATTATTTTTATTATTTTTTTTATTTTTTTTATTTAAATAATCTTCAAAAGAATCTTTTTCAATTGCATTAAAATCAAAATCAATAATTTTTGAATTAATGTCAACTTCAATTGAATTATTAATAAATTTTTCAAAATCATGTTCAATTAAATTTTTAAATTTTTCAAAAATTTCTGTTTTTTGAATGTTTTTTTTATCAATTTTTCTAAAAATGTCGCTTAAATAAAACAAAATTTCTTCAAAATTAAATTTTTTAAAATAAACAATTTTTTCACTTAAATTAATAATATTTTTATGAATTCGATGCGTAATTAAAAAATAATTTAAATTCGAATCTAAAAAAAAATTTTTTATTTTTAATTTTAATTTTTCAACATTTTCATTAAAATTTTCAATATTCAAAAACAAATGAAGAATAATAATATTCGAAATATAAAAAATAATATTTTCTTTATTTTCAAATTCTTCATTTTCAATTTTAAAAAAATCAAAATTTTCATTATTATTATTCAAAAAAATATTCAAATTATTTGTTAATAAAACAATCGGAATTTTACTTTCATTAATTTTATTACAAATTTCTTTTAAATAATTTTTATTATAATTATTATCATCTTCATCAAAAGAATCAACAATTAAAAGTAAAGTTTTTTTATTATTAAAAATATTATAAATATTTTGTTTAATAACATTAAAAATTTTATTTTCGGAATTTTTATTTTCATTTTGACTTTTGCCTAAAATGCTTATTGTATGTTTTGAATTTAAAATTTGTGATTTTGGATAAAAAATTTTTTCTTCTTTTGATAAATCAATAATTTCATCATCAAATTTTTTTTTATTTTCTTTATTATTAATATTATTATTATAATTACAACCTATTAAAAAATTATTAAATTTTATTTGATCGTTCATTGAAATAAATTCTAAAATATTTAATTTTTTATTAAATTCTTCAGAAATTGAATTTATTCTTTCTGATTTTAATGCTTCGCTTATTTTATTTAATTTCATTATTTTAATTGATTCATTTTCTAATCGAATTATTTGAAAATCGAAATTATCAAAAATTATTTCTAAAATTTTTAAATAATTTAAATAATTTTTTGAATATAAAACAAGCGATTTATTAAAATTTTGTTTTTTTTTTAAAAAATGAGAAATTTTTTTAGTTAAAATTGGAAAAAAAAGTTCAATTTCTTTTAAATTAATTGGAAAATATTGTAATTGAATGTTTTTTGTTGAATCGCAACCTTTAAAAAAAAAAACATCGTTATTAAAATTATTTTCATAATTAATATTAATTAAATTGCTTGGAACATAAATAAAATGTTCAAATTTATTAAATAAAAATTTATTTATTATTAATTCAAAATAATTATTTAAAAATTCATTAAAATTTTCATTTTCAAATTCTTTTTGTAATTCTTTAATAATATTTTTATTAATAATTTCACATAAATCATTCAAATCTTTTTCATTATACAAAAAAGTTTTTTCGCTTTTGTTTTTTAATAAAATGTCATTTTTTTCATTGTTATTTTCGTTGTTATTATTATTATTATTTTTTTTTTCTTCTTTTTTATTTTTAAAATAAGGAAATTTTAATGAATCAAAAAAACTTTTTTGATGATATTTTATTTTTTTTTCATTATTATTATTATTATTAATTGACATGTCTGAATTTGTGTTGCTATGAAGAATGTTACTAACTTGAAAATATTTTCGTATTGAATTGTTTGAAAAATTTGAATCGCTGCTTGAAATTTCTAAATTTTTTTTTTTTAGTTGTTTTTTGGTGAAGAAAGTTTTTTGCTTTCTCATTTAAAATTATTTTTTAAATAAATTTTAATAATTAAATTAAAATATGAATGAATTTAAAATTATTAATTATTCGTTTGAAATTTTGAAAGTAGATAAAAATGTTTTAATATTTATAAAAATTATAAATAAAATATTTATGATAAATGAAAAAAAAAATTTTTATTCTTTCATTGAAAAAATAAAAAATTTTTATAATAAAAAAATCGAAGAAATTTATGATGTAATATTTAAAAATATAAATTTTTATAAAAAATATTATAGAAGAAAAGTATTTAATTCAATTTATAATAGAATTAAATATAAAAAAGGAAATTTATACACAAAAAAAATAATAATTAGCAATTTATTTCAATTATCAAATTATTATTATAATTTATTACCATTAAATTTAAAATTAAATGAAAGAATTTCATTAGAAAATACAATAAAAAATTATTATTATTTTATTTTTGAATCAAATTTTGAAAAAAATCTTTTTGATAATAATTTTTTTACTAATTTTTTACAAAAATTTTATCAAACAAAAAAAAAAAAATTATTCATTAATTTTTCAGGTCAAATTAAATATTTAATAACAAATCAAGAAATTTTTATTGATTTTTGTGAAATAATTCCATTTTTAAATAAAAAAAAATTCAACAAAACAAAAAATAAATTTATTTTTATTTGTAATTTTTTTATTGAATTATTAATAAGACAATTTTCATTTATAAATCAAATAAATTTTTACATTTCAATTTATTACGCAAAAAAAGATAAAAATTTTATTATAATCGAAAATTTTTATGTTAATAATATTAAATTTATATTTATTAATTTATAAAAAAAATTATTTTTTTTTTATATTTAAATAATTTTCTTTTTCTTCATATTTTTTATTTAAATTTGAATATTCTTCTCTAATAATTTCAACTTGCGATTTTAAATTATTTAATTTTTTAAAATTATCGCGATTTTTTTGAAAATTTTCTTTTTTTAACATTTTTTCTAAATTTTCAATCGTGTTCCAATAATTAAAAATTTTTTGACCATCTTTTATACTAAAAGTTTCATGTTGATTTTCTTTAAATTTTTTTATTTTATCTAAAATTGTTGCAATGTTTGATTTTTCTATTATTTCAAAATCTGATTCATTATTAATTTTTGAAGTTTCTTTATAAAAATCTTTTTGACTTTTTAATTTAATTACAACACTTTTTTCATCTTGTTTTTTTTTGAAATTTAAATAAATTTTATTAGCAATTGAATTTTCTATGTTTTTATCATTAATTTCTTCATAAAATAAACAATCTTTTTTTGTTTCGATTGAATTTATAATAGAATTTATTTGTTCTTTGAAAATATTATTTTTATCTAAATTATTATTAAAATTTCGAAATTCATTTAAAATTTTAATGTAATTTTCTCTTTTTTCTGAATAATTTTTATTTTCATATTCAATTTCTTTATTATTCATATTTTTTATTAATTCTTCCATTTTTTAATAATTAAAAATATAAATGAAAAAATCAAAATCAAATAAAAATTTTTTAATAAAATTTAATTCAATTCCTAATGAAAAAATTGATCAAAGAATTTCAACTGAAACTGAAATAAAATCAAATCGATTGAATTTTTTAGAAAATTTATTAGATTTAATTAAAATTTCACAATCTCAATTTTTTAATAATATTGATGAAATTTCACATAATTTTACAATAAAATCTTTAATTCAATTAAAAAATAATTTAAATAATTTATTCAATAGTCAAAAAGAAACAAAAAAAATTTTTGAAGAACGAAAAAAAAATTTAATAAAAAAAATAGAAAAAAATTTCAATGAAAAAAATTATGAAATTGAAAGTTTATCAAATTTTAATTTTTCAATATTTTTTGATATTTTATGTTTAAATAACAAAATAAAAATAATAAAAAATCAAATAAAAAATTTTAAATATTTCAAAATAAATGAAAATTTAATTGAAAATTTAAATGAAATTAAAAATTTCGATAATGAATTAAAAAATATTGAAAAAGATTTAAATCAAGAATTGAAAGATTTAAAAGAATTTTCTGAATTTCAAAAAATCGAAATTAATGAAACAAAAATGAAATTAAATAAAATGAAAGAAATAATAAAAAAAGGAACTTTTAGAAAAAAATACATTAATTCTGAAGAAATTATTGACGAAGAAATTGAAAATTATTTTAAAAGTAGCAATAATTTTTATTTAAATAGTAATAATAATTATGAAAATACTGTTAATGTTAATGAAAGTTCTGAAAATAATAATTTTGATTTTAAAGAAGAAGAAAATGAAATTATTGAAAATTTAGAAAATGGAGAAAAAATTCGAAATTTAAATATTAAAAAATTAGTTAATTTAAATATGAATATTAATGTTAATATTAATGTTAATAATAATAATAATATAAAAATTAAAAAAAAAAATTAAAATTTTTATAAATAAAAATTTTTTATAAATAATTAATTTTTAATTATGTTTTAAATTAATAATAAAAAAAGAAATTTTTAATAAAATATTTTTAAAATAAATAAAAATATTTTTAAAATAAATAAAATAAATTTAATTATTTTCCAATACTATTAAAAACTTCATTTTCAAATAAATTCGCATAAGTTTCTTGATAATTTTCAAAATATTCTTTGTATTTTTTGTAATTAAAATTATTTTTAAAATCTTCTATTTTTTTATCAAATTCTTCATTTAACATTTTTATTTCTTCATTTTTCATTTCTTCAAAAAAATTTATTTTCTTTATTAAATTTTCTTTTTCTTCTTTATTATTTTCATTGTCTTCTATTAAAGTTAATTTTGATTCACATTCTTTAATTTCATTTTCTGATTTTTCTGAAATTGATAAAATTTTTTCTTTTTTTTCTTCAAAAATTGTTTTTAAATCAGAAAATATTTTTTTTATAATTTCTTCATTAAAAACTTTTTCAAAATCATCAAAAAAATTATTTAAATTTTGATTTAAAATTGATGTTAAATCAATTTTATTATTATTATTATTAATATGAATTTTATTATGTTTAATATTATTATTTTCATTTTCATTTTCATTTATTTTATTTTCATTTTCATTTATTTTATTTTCATTATTTTTATTTTTATTTTTATTTTCATTATTTTTATTTTCATTTTCATTAATTTTATTTTTATTTTCATTATTTTCATTAATTTTATTTTTATTTTCATTATTTTCATTAATTTTATTTTTATTTTCATTTTCATTATTTTTATTTTCATTACTTTTATTTTTCTTTTTTTTTTCTTCTAATTTCTTTTTAAAATTACTTTCTTGTTTAGATAAAATATCATTATTTATTTTTTCACTAATTTCATTTTCTTTATTATTATTATTACCATCTAAATAATTTTTAATATCAAATCCACTATTTTTATCAATTTTCTCCATCGCATTTAAAACAATTTGTTTTCTTTCTTGTTTAATTACCATTCGTTTGCCATTCGCAGTTTGCATATTAATATGTTTTAAAACATCAGGTTGACTCAAAAGCATTTGTAAACTTTGATTGTAACGTTCATATTTTTTATCACCAATGCTACTGTAATATTCTATTGCTAAACTATAATAATCCATCAATTCTTGTAATGTTTCCATTGAAAATTCTGTTTTTAATTTCATTTCTGCTTCTAAAACTTTTTCAAAAAAATCTGAAGGTAATTTTTGAATTTCAGAAAATTTTTTATCATTTTGAGACTGATTTTGAAATGAAGTTGATTTTTGTTCTGTTTTTGGGGAAAAAAAATTTCTCATATTAAAATTAATTATTATTATTTTTATAATAAAATTTATAAAAAAATTTAAAAAATTTAATAATAAAAAACATTTTAATTATAATTTATAATAAAAAAAATATTAATAATAATAAATAAAAATACAATAGCAAAAAAAAATTTACATTTTTATTATTTTTTTATAATTTCATCAAAACATGATTTAATTTTATATTGACCCGGACCAGGAAAATTTTCAATTTTATTATTAACAAATTCTTTTTTATTTTTATTATCATACATTTCTTTTTTAAAAAAAAATTTTTTTGTTTCTGGAGAAAATTTTCCATCTTTAAAAACACTATTAAAAATATTATTATTATTATTTATATAAAAATTATTAATATTTTCATCATCATTAAATCTTTTCGCTAAACCAAAAGAAAAAGAAGGTTCATTTGGTTTTAAATAATTAAAATTAGGCAAAGGAAAAATTTCTTTGTTTTTATTTTCATTAAAAACATCTTCATTTAAAATTAATTTTTTATTTTCATTATTAATTTCTTTTGATTTTCCTTTGATTGAATAAGAAGGACTTTTTTCATAAATTAAACTATAATTAATTTCATTAAAAGAATAATTTTTATCATAATAAAATTTTTCTTTTTTTTCATTTAATATTTTTTTCAATAAAACATTTCTTTTAAAAATGTTTCTTTCTGATAGAAAATTTCTTAAATTTTTATTTTTTTCGCTGTTTTTTAAAATATTTTCATAACGTTTATTATTTTTTTTATTTTCTTCTTCAATGAATTTTATTGTGTTACTAATAACATCACAATTTGTATTAAAATTATTATTATTTTTGAATCTTTCTTCGAAATTTTTATTTTCTTTGTGATTTTTATTATTTTCAATCATTTTTTCAATGTCGCTTTTAATATAAACAAAAGGAACATCAATTTTATTTAAATTTTCTTTTCTTTTGCCTAAAATACTTTTTCCTTTATTAATATTTAATAAATTTCCGCGAATGTCATAAAAATTATAAAAAATATTATTTTTATTTTTATTATTTATTTTTTTTTCTAAATGTTTTTTATTATTTTTGAAATTTATGTTATAAATTCTTTCAATTCGATTTATTTTATTTTCTTTTAAAATATTTGAATTTGAATGATTTTTTTGAATTTTAATTAAATTTTTTTCAAATTGTTCTTTAAAAATATTAATTTTATTTTCTAAATTTTTTTTATTTTCTTTTAAAATATTTTTTTTTCTTTGAATTACATTAAAAAAATAATCTTCATTTTTAATATTTTTTTCTTTATTTAAAAGTTTACTTAAATTATTTTCATTCAAACTTTGTTTAATTTCATCATTTTTAATATTAATTAAATTTTCTCTTTCTTTAATTAAACTATTATTAACACTATTTGAATTTCTTTTTAAACCAAAAGAAAATCCTTTTATTTTTCCATTTAATTTATCTTCAATTTCTTTATTTAAAAGTTTTTTTTTAAACACAAATTTTTCTTTTTTTTTTATTAAAATTATTTTTTCTTCTGATTTCATAATTTTTGGCCCAATTTTATTTTTATATAAATAATTATCATTAATATTATAAAAAGGAACATCAAAATTTTTTTTTAAATTTAATTCACGTTTTGATTTTGAAAAAAAACTTTTATTTTTTATTAAATTTATAAAACAATTTTTTAATGTTTCATTATTTAATAAAATTTTATTTGAATACAAATCAATAAAAAATTTAATAAAAAAAGTTCGAAAATCAAAAAAATTTTTACAAGAAATTTCATAATATTTTAAATTTGAATTTTGAATAAATTTATTTAAAATTAAATTTTCTTCGCTATTAAAAACTATTTTTTTATCTATTTTATTCCCAATTAAAATCGAATTAAATGTTTCAATATTTTTATCAAATTTTAAAAATCTACTGATTGAATTATAATATAAAATTATTTTCTCTAAAGAAAAATAATTTGATAAATCAAATAAAAAAATAAATAAATGATTAATTAAAATATTTGAATATTTTTCATTTAATTTTAAATTTTCATTCGTTATTTTTTCAATTAAAATTTTCTTAATTTTCTCAAACGAAATTTTAATTTGAGATTCTAATTCATAATCACTGTCTTCTTCCTTAATTTCATAATCATCAGGAAGATCTTCAGCAACTTCAATGTAAAAAGGTTTAATTATTATTTTCAGATGGTGAATGTTAAATAATAAAATTGGATTATTAAGAGAATGTTTTTCTAATTTATTATTATTTTCTTGTTTTTTTTGAATTAATTTTGAACAAGGAAGTTGTAAAATTTTATTAATAAATGATTGTTTTCCTACGTTTAAATCACCTAAAATGTACATTCGAATTTCATTATAACTAAAATTTGTGTTATTTTCATATTCATTTTCTTCATTTTTTCGTTCATTTGAAATATTATTTTCATTATTTGAATTATTATTATTATTATTATTATTCAATGAATTCATATTAAATTTAAATTTGTATTTAATATTATTATAATTAAAAATAAGTTTTTATTAAAATAATAATAATTTGTAAAAATAAAAATGGATAGAAGCCAAAGAAAATTTACAGATTTATTATTTGAAAGTTTTTCTCAAAGTTCAAAAGAAGAAGAAGCAGAAAATTTATACATTTTAATTTCCGATGAATTTAGAAAACATCAATTTAAAAAAATATTAAAAACATTAAAAGATTGTCAACTTGATAATAATACAAAATTTTATACAAAAATAATATTATTAAAAATAAAAGCTATTCAAAAAATAATAGAACGAAAATTAGAAAAATATTTTTCATTTCCAACTAAATTAAAATCTACTCAAAAATATTTTATAGAATTTTATTCTTCAGTAAATGAATTTCTTTCTTTTTTAAAAGAAGATGAAGAAGATGATAAAATTGTAGAAGAAAAAAAAAAAGATATTTCTAATGTAATAGAATATATTTTAGAAATATTCTTACAACAATGTTATTTTATTTCTCTTTATTGCGTTCATTTAAATTTATTTACTGATTGCATTGCATTTCTTTCTTTAGGAGAAAGATTAATAAAAAACACATGCGAATTTTTTATAAGTCCAGAAATTCATTACTATTCAGTTTGTATTTACTTATTTTTAAGTAGTTTATTAATAATGAATGAAAATTACTCAACAGCGAAAAATTATCTTAACATTTCATTAAAAATTTGTTATAAAGAACTTGAACTTCGTTTAAATGATAGTCACATAAATTCTTTAATAAATATTAGTGAAATTAATAACACAGCCATTCAAGAAAGTATAGAAAAAATTTTTTTTAATATAACAATCGCTTTTTATCAACTTGGAGTTTGTAACGAAAACGAACTTAATTTCCAAGCCGCATATCAAAGTTACAAAGAAGCAAAATTTTTTATTAATGTCATTCCAAACAAAGAAAATATGGATTTTTTATTATTCATTTATAATTTAGAAAAAAGGGAACTTTTAAGATATAATATAATTGAATTTTTTAAACGATCTGAAAATCAAATTAGAGAAATTAAACCAACTAAAAAGAAAATTCCTAAATATTTGTATAGCGAAGAAAATAATATAAAAAAATATGAAAAACTTCAAAAATATTTAGAAAATTTAAAAATTAATGAAATTGATGATGATGATCCGGATCTTTTAAATCATGTTGAACAAAAACCTTTTTCACAAAGAATTGCAATACCAACTAAAACAATACATGTTTTGAATTATTTAATGAGTAGTCAATTCAATGGCGTTGTTGAAAAAATGAATAAAATGCAAATAAATAAAATAAATAATGATAATAAAACACTTATTCAAAGAGAAATTCTTAAAATTAAAGCGGATGAAAGAGAAAAAATTAAAAATCGATTTTTAAAAAAATTAAAAAGCAAAAATATTAATAATAATAATGATAATAAAAATAATCTTAATAATAGTGGACAAAATGAATCCAAAACGATTATAATGGAAAGTATAATTTTAAATGAAGATAAATCTAAAAATAATAATAATAATAATATTAATAATAATATTATTAATATTGATGATAATAATAATATTAATATTAATAATAATAATGTAAATAATAATAATAATAATAAAATAAATATCAAAAAAAGATTTATTATTAATAATAACAAAAATAACATTTCATCTAATAATAAAGCTCATATTTCATCTTATTATACAAATTTAACAACTTCAATTGATTCTTATAATAAAAACAAATTTAAAATAAATAATACTCATCAATATAATAATACTGTTAGTAATTTTTATACAATCTCAAATTCAAATAATAACATTAATAAAAGAAATTTAAGTTATTATAATAAAAAACCAAATGATATTATTCCAAAATATAATTATGATAAATATGTTTTCAATAGAAAACTTAAATCTAAAAGAGACATTTTAGATCATCAATATCAAAAAGAAATTGTATTTCAAAAAAATTTATTAAAAAGCAAACATGATGAAAACAAGAATGAACCTATTTTTTTTGATATTAAAAAAATTAGAGATGATGCGGAAGAATTTTATAAATTAAGATTAGATGATGAAATTCAAAAAGCAAAAGAAAGAGCATTAAAAAAAGAAGAACAAAGTAAAAAAAAAACTAATTATAATAATCATACTAATGCTGTAGATTTCTTAAAAAATCTTAAAATTTTTCCCAAATTAGTTAAAACTGCTGTTTCATTAAATGAAAGAAAAGAAAGTCCAAACACTGTTAATAAAAAAATATTAGAAAAATTAGATGGAGATATTGATAATATTGAAGTTATTAAAGGATATTTGATAAATGCACAAAAAAGAAAAGAAAAAAAAAATAAAAATGGAAATATTTGAATTTTAAATTTAATATTATTAATATTTATTTAATTATATTATATATTTAAAAATTTTATTTTATTTTTATAATAATATTTTTATTAATAATATTAATAATAAATGGATAACGAAAATAACCAAATTAATTTAGATTTACATTCAAATAACATTTCTGAAAATTTAAATACTCCTTCAAAAAGCCATAAAAAAAAATTAAAATCGAAAATTAAAAGAAATGACCCTTTTCCACCTATTAAAACTTCATCTGTTAATTACTCCTCAACTGAACCTACAATAAAAAAAATACCTAATATAATAGGAAAATATGATTTAATTTACAGTCCAAGAACAACATTTTACCACAACAAAAAATATAATGACGATCTTTATAATGATTTATCAAATAGTTTTGATCCAATAACATTAAAAATCTTAAAAACAAATTTCAAAGAAAAATTAGGAAAAATAACAAAAATAGATTTTATAAATAACATAAGAAATAATCTAATTAATTTTCATCCAGAACTTCCAAACAGAAAATCAGTTATAATTAAATTATTATCAAGACTTTTTGATGAAGTAGATTTAAACAACAATCATTTTTTAGAATGGAATGAATTTACAAATTATATTTTACAACACACAAATTCAAACTCAAATAACAAATTAAAATATTCATTGAAAATGTATTCAAACGCAAATACAAACATAGATATAAAAAAATTCAATGGCAATTTTATTTCATATTCATTTTACATAGAAAAACATAATTTAATCGGAATGGTTGAAGATGGAAAAAGTTTAATACGATTTTTCGATGCAAAAACATGCAAAGAATTAAAATGTTCAATAGATGTAAGAGAAACTCAAAAAGAAATTGACAAATTAGAAATTCTTGAATTAGACATTAAAGCAAAAGAAAAATTATTAGAAATTGAAGAAAGAAAAAAAAAAGATAATAATAATAATTCAAATAAAAAAAAATTATTAATCAAAAAAGAAACTCTAAGACAAAGCATAATTTTAAGCGAAGAAAAAGTTTCTTTACCTGACAGTAAACAAGAAAAACTCAAAGCAGCTTATAAATTATTAACTAAATCAACAGACAACAACAATTTAAATAACAACGAAAATAAAATTTTTAATAAAAAACTTACAATTTTAACAACAGAATTCATAAACGAATATGATTTATTATTAGTAAGTAGCACAAACAATAAAATAAGTGCATGGAGATACATACAAAATGATTTTAAAAATGTTAATAGCTTAAAAAATATAGGAATAGATGCATTTAATTTTAATATAGCTATTCTTAGTAGTTATCTACCTCAATATACACTTACATGGGACCCAATAAATAAATGTTTATTTAGTGGACAAGCAGATGGAAAAATATTAAAATGGAGTTTATTTAAATCAAAAAATATCGAATCAGAAACTTTATCCTATTTAGAAGCCAAACAAAAACATGACAGTATATATAAAACACCCAGTGCGATTAGATCAGAAACAATAAGAAACACAATAAGAAAAAAAACTATGACTCTTAATATGAATGATAATAAAGATAATAATAAAGGTATTCAAAAAGGAGGAGGAGGAGCCGGAAATAAAGAAGAAGAATTTAAGGAACAAAATAAAAAATTATTAAGTGATATTAAATTTGATATGGGAAGAGACACAGTTTCAGTGATATTAATATTAGATAAAATAGAACTATTAGCAGCAGGATATTATAATGGTCATGTTTTATTATGGGATACGTTATTAAAAACATATAGAAAATTTTATACCGATCAAGAAACTGGAATATATGAAATGACATTCAATAGTAATAAAAATTTATTATTTACATGTGGATTTGATCATAATGTTTTCGTATATGATCCTTACATTGATGGTTCGGCTATTTATAAATTAACTGGTCATTTATGGAGTATTAATTCTATTTGTTGTAATGATAATGATAATGAAATTATTAGTCTTGATATATTAGGCAATATTAAAATTTGGGACAGTGAAACATTTTATAATTTTCAGACTATAAATTTAAATGATACTTTCGATGATAAACGTGTTCAAAATGATATTAATAATTCAAAAACGAAAAAAATTTCGAGTAATTTAAAAATGATATTTTTAAATAAAGATAAAAAAATTTTAGTTTATGGAAATGAAAAAATTTCTATGTTTGAAAAAGAAAATTTTTTATATCCAAACATATGTGATGATAGTATTGTTTTAGGTTCGATTTATAATGAATTACAATATGAAATTTTTTGTGTATGTTTAAAAAAAATAAAATTTTTTAGTATTTTAAATGGAAAATGTACAAAAATATTTGAAAATATTATTTCAGGCGAAATTACAGCTTTTGATTGTGATTCTAGTAATAAAAAAATTTACATTGGTGATAATTATGGAAAAATTATAAATATTAATTTATTTAATGGAACTTTAATTAAAAATTTTCAATCACATACTTTTTCAAAAGAAATTATTTCTTTAATTAAATTTAATAATTATTTAATAAGTTTTGGAAATGATTCAATAATAAAAATTCATTCAGATTTTACATTAAATGATACAAATATTTTAAAAGAAATTGATTTAAATCTTTCGACTAATATTATTAAATTAAATGTTATTGAAGTTAATTCATTTAGTCATAGATTAATTTTTGGATTAGAAAATGGATTAACAAAATTTTTTGATTTAAAACTTTTGCGATTCGATGGTGAAATTAATAATACATATGAAGAAAATAATTATTTAAATGATAACATATCTAAAATCATAGATATTAAAAATTTACCTATTATTTTTATATGTCATAACAGCGGAAAATGTAAATTTATGTTAATCCCACCTTCAGAAAATAAAGGAAAAATTTTTGCGGAATTTTTACATAAAAATTCAAAAATTATTTCAGGTTGTATTTATAATAATATTTTATTATGCGGAGATAATATTGGAAATGTTATTAATTATGATATTTCTGAAATTTATAATTTTTTTAATAATGATAATAATAATATAGATAATATTGATAATATAAAAATTAATATAAATTATAAATATAATGTTGAAAAATATTCTATTATTCATATATCAATTCCAAATATTTCACCTAATATTTTTATTTTTACATGTAATAATAGAAAAGTTAAAATATACGATCTTAATAAAGGAACATTTATAGATGATTTAAAACAAGTAGCAAATAAATTCATTGAAATTCCAACAGGAATTAAATATTATGTTTCTGATCCATTTTTAACTAGAATTGATGAAGATAATAATAATAATGATAATAATAACATTAATAATAATAATATTAAAACTGGAATTATAACAAGAGCTGATGTTAGTGTTCCAAATTATAAAACAAATCTTACAAAATTAAAAAATGAATATGCTCATCTTGAAAAATACAATGAAGTTGTTACTATTAATAACATTAAAGATAAACTTCGAAAAATAATTAAAGTTGGAAATAATATTATGAATAATATTTATTTAAATACTAATAATAATTATAATTTAGATGATAATAAAAGTATAAATTGGAATTTTTATTTAGATTTTGATTATTTAGAAAAGAAAAAAACAAAAGAATATGAAAATATTTTAATTGAAATTAATAAATTAAATCAAAATTTTTTAGATTATAAAGAATATAAAAATATTTTTAATGATGAATATAATCCAACATTTTTAAATGATTATAATGAAGAAGATATTAAAAATTTTGAAAATGATTTAAATTCAAAAATTAGAAATATAAAATTAGCTCAAAATAAAAAAGAAATTGAAGATGCGAAATATAATTCATTCAAAAAAGAAAATAAAAGAAATAAAAATGTAAATTTAAAAAATGTGATTAAAATGTTAAATTTAAATAATAGTAATAATAATTTACATATTAAAGATAAATTTGAAGAAAAAAGAAAAGAAATTTATGGGAATGTTAAAAGAAAAATTAATGGAGCGAATGATTTATTTAGTTATTATAAAACTGATGTTGATATTGAATTAAAAAATTTAAAAAATTGTATTAATTATAAAATAAAAAGAGATTTAATTTATCCTTTGAGATTAAGTGCTTTGACTGGAAGAAAAGAAAATAAATTAATTTTACCAAGAATTAATAGAAGTCTTAATTTAAATGAATTTAAATTAAATGAAAATAATATTATTATTGATGATAATAATAATAATGAAAAAATAAATGAATAATTTATTTTAAGTGTTTATAATTAATAAAAATTATTTATTATAATTATTATATTTATTATTATTATAATTGTTATTATTTATCTATTATTTAAAAAATATTTTTTATTCAATTTTTTATGAAAAATTAATAAAAATGAAAATGAATATTTATAAAATAGCAAAAATTTTTAGTAAATCTTTTGAAGAACCAAAAAATGAAAAAAAACAAATTGAAAATTTTTGGGAAGATTGTAATGAAACAAATACAAATACATTTTCATCGAATATTAAATCTAATTCGTTTGATAATAATATTATTATTAAATTAAATAAAAATAATATAAATATTTTAACTACCTATCAAAATTATTCAAAAAATAATTCAAGAAGAGAAAATAATAAAAGAAAATTAAGTATTGATTCATATACTTTTAATAAAAATAAACATTTAAAAACATTGAAAGAATCTGAAAAAGAAAATATTCAATTAACTTTTCATTCAAAAATCAATAAATTTAATAAAAATTATAAAAATTTTAATAATAAAAATAATAATAAAATAATTAATAATAATAAAAATAAGAAAAATAATAATAATAATAATAAAAACAATAATAATAATAAATATAATAATAATAAAAATAATAATAACAATAATTTTAATAATAAAAAATATATTAATAATTCTTTTGATAATAATTATAATAATTACAATAAAAATAAATCTATTAAAAATTTAACAGATATTAAAAAAATTTTCATTAAAAAAAAGAGTCCTTCAAAAAATACAGAAATAAATGATTTATTTTTATATAGATATAAAAAAGCAAGAAATATAAATAATATTAATAAAATTCAAATTATTAATAATAAAGATGATACTTTTGAATATATTGCAAATCAAATTAATAATTTAAGTCAAAATTATAAAAATAGTTTAAATATAAATGAAAATAATTTAAAAAAAATTCAAATTAAAAATTATGTTTATAAAAAACCAAAAATTTTATTTAATTTAAATAATTTATCAATAAAAAATGCAAAAAAAATTTTAAATAATAAATTATTTGAAATAGAATAAATTTTTTATATAAATATTTTATTTTAATATAAATTTTTTTAATTTTTTTAATTAAAATTAATATTAAAATGGGGATTGGGGATTGGGGATTGGGGATTGGGGATTGGG
>JAEEGK010009582.1_pt1 | contig 22573 bp, 34 predicted proteins | sample 8958771 | NCBI WGS metagenome assembly JAEEGK01 (sample SAMN16246547, study PRJNA631951) | gut metagenome | biome: gut microbiome; feature: rumen; material: SC-attached | host: Bos | place: Iran: Karaj | collected 2018-10 | reverse complement strand
TCATCTCCACTAGCTGCACGGTGAAGTAGGTTAATTTGATAGTTAAATCCAAGAATCTCGCGGTTATCTTTTTCAAGAGCAACTGCTTTGTTGTTTCCGCCGATTTCCACATAAACAGAGTTAGTCTCCGGTGTTATGAACGCTTTTGGCGTTTGTGGGATCTGCTCTAATTCCGAATCTGTTGTAAGTCTCTTATGGAATAACTTTGCTTGCATTAAGTCAGCACGCCCAAATATGTCGCAGTATCTTAACGACTGAGTTGATTTATATCTACCGTCTTTAATTCCAGTTGTTGTATTATACGGTGCATCTACGCAATCATTAACTTTGAAATTATCGGCCATATCCCATTCGAATATAATTCCGTTGTGCAACGGATAAGTTTGAACTGGCACGATACAATCCACATATGAACTAGCCCCGACAGGCTCAACTGTATTTTCAGATGACCAAAACACATCACTTGACGGAAACACTTGATTTGTTGGAATAACCTGCCCATACACGCCTTTATGTTGTCTCTTGGCGTCTGCAAGATAGCGTGTTAATGCAAAGTTAGGTAAAACGCGCTCTTGCTTAAATAGTATATCAGAGAGTGTTTTTTTCCAATCTTGCGTTCCGCCGCTTACCAAATACCTGGGCGGTGTTGCATTTGCGTTAGGTATAGTAGACAATGTGAAGAAGTCATTTATGCGGATTTCCCTTTTTATTTTCGATTGTCCACTAATCTCATAGAAACGCGGTTCACTTGGTATTGTGCAAATCATACTGATTTGGTTAAAGTTTTTTGAATAAGTAACTTTTTGGAAAATCGCTTTTGGATGAAATTCATTTTCTACCTGAGTTACATAGTATGGCTCATTGTTAATCTCTACGAGATCGCCCGCCTCTTTTTCGTTGCCAAGTTCGGCGTGCTCTTGTCTTTGATAAATACCGTTACCTACTCGAACTAATCTTCCCCAAAGGTTTGCAGAGAATCGTTCACTATCGATAATCTTATCCTGCTGTCCAAAAAATTGCTCGTGATGTGGATATTTTTCGTATGAACTGTTTTTCATAAATCGTTCAATATCCGGGCGGAACTGAGTTACACGCGCGCTATCTTGTGTTTTGTATTTAATACGGAAGCGTAAAGCATTTACATCCAAATCCGCTAATTCGAGACGAGTGCCCCCAAACAAAGACTGAACAACATATTTTAGCGCAGTCAAGTTGTCATTGTTCGTTGATGGAGCAACATAACTTAATCCTTGAATTTTGTTATCACCCAATGAGAACCACAGCGAGGCACCCTTGCTTGGTCTAACTTGACTTGGGTCATTGTTGGTCAATATGTCATATACTGACTTTTCGAATACATATTTTAGCGCGTTTTTCGCTTCGTAAACGCCGTTCTTCTTTTTTAGTATTTCGAACTCCACCAACTCCGTGATTCCATAACTTAATTGCAATTCGGCAGTATCAGCATTTATTAGTTGTGACGGGTCGCTGGTTTTAGCAACGCACCATTCTTCAACTTCGTTTTGTGGACTAAATAAGTTTGTAACATAGCTATCGTATTGAGTAAAATACTCACTCAAATTTAAGCTATTAAAGACTGTTAATTTTCTGCTTCTATCCTCCTTAACCCTCTTGTCGCCTAATTGACGGAAAGTTAATTCAAATCTGTCAGTTCCATCTGTTGCGAATTGTAAGTATGGTATTGCGTGCAAATAATAACCAATCTGTAATAAAATTTCCCACAGGTTCTTATTTTCAAAAATTGTTTCCTGAACTTTGCAGGTTTTCAAGCGATTACGCCACAACTCGTTTATTACAATCGGATGCTGCAATGATGGTTGAGATTGTCCGTCTGCATCTTCATCGTCAAGACTTTCTGTCGTAGTATCAAGCAAATGAGTGTCACAAGTCAATAGCGCTTTACGAAGTAAACTGTAAGCCGAATACTTAACTCCCTTTGCAAGAAATAAATTATCTTTGTTTACCCACTGAGACATATCTTTGATAGTAACCGCCCCACTCGTAAACATAACGCTATTAGCAGACACTTCTTCAAGTGTTCTAGTATTGTTTGTGTAGTTAACATAACGACCGCCCCTATCTTCCACAAACGCAGTAATCGTAAACAATTTTGGCAATGAAAAAGCGGCGGTTGTAACTATTTCATAGCTTATATATTCCCCGGCGTCCATTTCGTTTTGAGTTAACGCATCGGTTTCAAATGTTACGCTTTTGCTATTGTTATAAATTGGATCATTTGTCGCAAACCTTGAACTTCTATAATCTCCATACGATTTATGATCATTAAAAGTATCAAGATTATTAACACTTGTAACAAGACCACTGTTGATACTACCGAAATCCAAGACAGTTGTAGCCCACGCGTGCAACGGAGCATCAACTGGCACCGCACCCCAATAACTTCCAATTCTAACATTGTAAACATCGTTTTCAGTTTGTTGTAAAGAATTATCTGCGCCACATTTTAATTCCGTTACGCCCGGAGCAAATTCCATATCTTCTTCTGTTACAGTCCCATCATTGTAGAAATGGCGTTTAATAATACGGGTCTTTGTCGCTACTTCAAAACTGTTTACCCATTCTTGTTGGTCATTTGATATTTGAGCGCGAAGTGTTGGAACAGTGAAACTAATAGTGTGCGATGTTCCAGCGTGTTGCGTTAGTAATATGTTTTTAATACTTTCTGTGTTTTGCCAAAAATATCTGAAAGAGTTTGTATAGTAAACTTGTCCTACTCGCATTGGCTGATTCAGTTTTATTGCCGTGGAGTGTCCATTTGGAGTATCAGTATAATTCGGTGGAGTTACACTTCCAACGGTGTCACCTTGCGATACAACTGTTTTATAGTTAAGTGTTACATCGTTCAATTCATAAGTTAATGAGAAATTATCACAATGCATACCCTGTGCTATTGCTGATGGCTCAATCAAATGCACGCGATGGCAATATTTATCAGAAACGCCGACATAACTTTCTACATCGTCGTGCTCGACTACCATATCCCAAGTCTTACGCGGTTCGTTGCCGTTCGGAATCCACAATTCAATTCTAAACTTTGTTTTTGGCAGAAACGGTGTTGCTAAGTCCATTTTATCAAGCACAATTTCGCCGCTATCCAATGTCTCATCAAGTTTATCTTCGATAAAAATTGGCGCAACTACATTCTGTGTATATTCAGTTGTTTTTGCTCCATTTTCCCAACGAAAAACTTTGAATTGATATTTCATAATTTCTCCTTTATAATTCTGATATGAATAAAAAAATTAAAGTAACTTTAATTGCGGTATGCCTAACAATTATTATGGTGATTTCAGGTGTGTTAATTAAACACGGAGTTGATGTTCAATACGATAACTCGATTGCACAATACGAAACAGAAACGACTAACCGTTACCGGCTAACAACCAATGATGAGTATTTCGATTTGGTCAATGCCGGTGTTTTTGAAAATTATCACTGTGATTCTTCTAAATTGTCTTTTTATGACAAACAAGGAAATTTTATTATCGAAACAACTTCCGAAATCCCAGCAAAAACATCCCCATATAAACCTTACAAACTAGATAAAGACGGCGATATTGTCATTGATATAAAAACCTCTAACGGTAAAAAATATGCAACTACAAATTATGTATTTAATCAAGATGGTTTCAATGTTGACTTTTCCGGATTTTACTTTATCTGCACCGACGGTGAAACTCTAAACTACCATTCCAAGAGTGGACAAGTTGTAAAAGGCGGAACAAAGTTCGAAGCAACCAAAATTATTTCGATTGACCAAACTAGCCAGGATGAAATTGACATCTGTTTAGTTTATGCCAGAATAATGTTCTGGAATGATTACCCTATTATTGACGCTTGTTATTGGACATCAATAAAATGTGTTGACAGCGATCTAATTAAAAAGATTTATCAAGTATACAACGCGTATTAACGCAATCGTCCAGTTGTAGCGGAATAGTTGGCTCGTGCTAAATTGTAAGCTTGGTTGTTGTCTTGCTTAAAAATTTGATATTGATAACTTCGTTCTCGTTCTGCTTGACGGAACCCAATAGAAATGGCGCTTGACACGGCTCCAACTGTCGCGCCGATTATCGCCCCAGGCAAATGTCCAACAGCTGCACCAGCAGCGGCGCCACTGGCCATACTACTAATAACATTGATAGAATCGTTAACAATCTCAAATTGGCGGTTCACTAATGTTTGGAAGTTACTGTCCCCGTTTTCTCTGCCAATATTGCTTACATAATAGTTGAACGATTGGGACAATAGCTGTTTGCCAACCCCAATCGCCATACTTGTAGCGAACGCTTTTGCCGGTGACATATTACCCGTTACTTTATCTTGCGCCGCTTTCAGCGGATGCCCCATTGCCTTAAACTTGCCGGCAAGTTTTTTATTTCTTAACTTCTCGGCTTTTTCTTGTTGTCTTTTTTGCACACTTCCTGTGTTTTTATCTCTAACGGAACAATTACCACTACCATCTGTCACTATAATTTCAATTTTGTTTAACGCCATCAAGCACCTCCCTCAATGCATAAATTGAGGCTATGCACTTCGTTTGTGCCATCATCCATAGCTTTGATTGAGTGCATTGTAATTGTCGTTGGATAGATCTTAAATAACTGTCCGCGTGTTAGTTTCAAATAAACCAGTTTGCTTTTTTCTTCCTCATTCCCGAACAATGTTCGATTTGCTAGCCAGTTAATAAATGGATTATCTACAATTCCATCAAATACAAACGAATAGGTCGTTCCAGCTGATAAATTTATGACGCCCGTTTCGCTTGGGTGCGTCATCGTTGGAAGTCCTTTTGTTTGCGCTGTTTCTGTAATGGAATAATCAGCAACTGGAACTTCGGTAAAATTAGTCGGTTCATCATTAGCGTCAAGTTCTGCTGTAAATTCAAACTTATAGTCAACCATCTGCGTGGTTGGTAATGAGATACCGATGTCGACTTCAATCGGGAACTGCACTGATTCGCCGATTTCACTCGAAGTGTTAAAATCAAAATCTGACGGACGGCCAAACCCGATTGATAATGTTCGGTTTTCGATTGTGCCATCGGACATCTTAAAACTGACAGGAATTAACGCGCTTGCAAGTGCAATATTGCATTTTTCAAGCAGGCTATCAACCAGTTTAAGTTTGCTCGTCTGCACCCAAAAATCAAGCACGCCCGAGCAGACTGCCGTGTCCGTGTTTTTACTAAACTCACGGTCTACGCTGTTAAGCGTAAAGCAACCAAAAGAACGATTAACGGCCATCAGCTCGTCAATCTGCGTATTGCCCGCCGCTTTCATTTCCTTTACGATTTGCTCGCTACTTTCTGGTCGATGCTTAAAAGTATAATACTTAATATTCAAGATATCCTGTATGCTCTTGCCTTGCCAATCTTCCGGCAACTCTGGGTCGTTAATAGTGTCAATGTCTTTATCATTAAAAACACTTTTTATAACACCTAATAACACATCAGCAGTTAATGCTACTTTTTGCATTTTATTCTCCTTTTTAGTTTCTATAACCGACTTCGCGCATCCATTTTGATTGCAACCTGTAAAAATTCATTGGCGACATATCACGGGTTATGGTGTCCAAACTCTTAAAGTTCGGGTTAAAGTTCACATTGTCTATAATCGCACGCAAAACCGCAATTTTGCCGTCTGGTGTTGAAATATTGCGTATTTGTTCACTTGTGGCGAATGGTAAATAGACTCGCGTGTTAGCACGCATATTCTTTGCAATACTCGGCATTGAATTAAACAACTGTTCAATGGTTGTTTTAGCTTCTCGCACACGCTCTAAAATGTCGGGCTGTTGACCTTTGACTTTCAATATCTCGCCGCTTTCGATTGCCGATAATAAACCACGCAAATATTCTTTCACTTGCCTTTTTTGTTCTGCAAAGGAATATACCTGTTGCACCGGTTCTCGCCGTCCGAACTGTGGCACGACATTTTTCAATGCCGGATTCATAAACAAGTCCTGCATTGTGAAGTTGTTATTCCAAGCCATTAAATTAGGCTCCTAAGTTCGATATGCTGAAAACTTGGCCGCATATCCGGCGCGTAAATAAAATCTTGTCTTGGATGTCCAGTAACAATAAAATACTTGCCTTTCGGCCACGCAGCACATTTCAAATTAACAATATCACCGGCGCTTACTTTCTTTAACGAGTTGGTTTTTATCGTGGTGTATACCGCTTCGTTAATCAAGCCGTGCTGCTCTTGTTGTTCGGTTTGGGTTTCGGTTTCAAACACCCAACTAAAACTATCGCGGTTGTAGTAATTGTTTAATTCAATCTCAAATTTGTCAAAGTCAACCCTCGTCACTGTGCCGTTTTCAATTTCGGCCACAATACTGTTCGCGGTCGGCAATTCGACTTTGTCATTAAACCGTTTGTATAGTTTTGCTTTCGGGTGCGGTGAATACATATACAACTCATCCATAATCAATCCTCCCCTACTAATTTTTTAGTTGCTTTGAGGTCATCCATACTCATTCCTGGAAACAGCCTGTAATTTGTTTTTAGTTCGCTCTGAGTTTGAATCGTTTTCAGGTGGATGCCTTTATCCGTGGCTTTATCCAAAAGTTCCAAGTTCTTTTCAATGCCACCTTTAACAGCTCGAACAATCTCGGTATGTTTTCCCGGCACGAAACTGTTTTTGCCAGTGACGGAATTAGTAACCTCAACCGTTGGATGGTCGCCCACTCTTTGAGTGCCGTTCAAGTCAATGTAATCATAGACTTTGCCTTTGCCGTTAAACTGCACGCCAACAATCTTACCATATCCTTGGTTCGCTTGTAGATATTCAGTGTTCGCCCCGCCGCTTCGTTCAATAGCGGTCAACGCGTTCTTACCACCAAATGCAACGCGCTGGTTTAACGCTGTTAGTAAACTACTTGCCATCTAGCACCACCTTTAATAACTCGTCCAATCAATCGAACAAGCATCAACAACTCTTTGTCGGCTGAATAAGTTCAAACTTTCCAGGTTGATAATTACATCATCATCTAGCCAATACAAGTCGGTATAATTCAAGTCGTTTGATTTTAATCGGCCGGTTTCAGTTGTAACAATCTTTGGCGTGCGTTTTGCATTCCCGCTTTGCATATGGCGCGCCTGAGTTAACAAGACATCAAACAAAAACTGGTTGCGGAAATCGTATTGCGACATACTCGGCACACCTAGTCCTTTGGCAATGCGATACATCATTATTGGATAGTTGATGTTGCCCGCCTTAACTTTAATTGCTGAATAAACCGCATTGGTTACATCGCGAATAAATGTTTTAACTTCATTCGATGAACCATCTGGGTTAATGTCAATACCGTATTCGATTAACGCTTCATTGGTTAAATAATATTGGTGTGTGCGTTTGTCGTATGTCATATAGTCGTCACTATATGGAAAAACCAGCTGCGGTAATTCGCGCAGCTGTTCTTCGGTGTATTTAGGGACAACTAATGCCCGGTTGTCGTATTGTTTAATCATTTTTACTCCTTATCTGTTTCGGTGTCAGTGTCAGATTCGTTTTGTGTTGGTTCCATCTCAGCTTCGGCCAATTCGTTTGCGTCGCCGCTTTCTCTAATACCAGCAAAGAACTTGAACCACTCTTCGGCAATTTGCCAATGTGCAGTTTCGTTGCAAACAATGTTCTGTTTTAGGTCTTCGATTGCATCGCCAATATCTGATCTTCCGCCGCTTAACTCACGCAATGATTCTAGATCGTTAATTAGCATATTTTGATGGCATAAACTCTCTTGTGCCATCTGCATAAATGAATTCATAATGTTTGCACATTTGCTGTTGATTTCAGCATCTGTCGGCGCCGGTTGTCTTTTCAGCATTCCTGTTTCGTTGTCGTAAAATTCCATAATTGATTTCTCCCTTTATTTGTTTTTGTTTGTGCCCTTAAACGGTCTCGCTCCGCCTCGCTGCTATTTAAGGCATAAAGAAAAGGGTTTGCGCCCCTTTCTTTTAGTTACGGATTAGTTGTTTCCGTTATCTACTGGTGTTTCAGATGGTGTTTCGGTGTTATCGCCGCCATTGTCATCACTGCCAGTGTTGTCTTGTTCGCTATCATCCTCAGTTGCGTGGATGTGAGCGACACAGCGTTCTGGGTTAGTGTTCAAAACACCGCTAATGGATTGCATATCAACTTGAACACCGTTAAAGGTTGGCAAGTTGCTTAATTCACGCAAGCCCAAAATGTTGGTGTGAACGCGAATAGTCTTCGGGTCGAAGATAATCCAGTCGCAATTCTTCGCTGCGTTTGCGCCATTAACATCGTCATTTGTAATGTTAGCCAAACCGGTGATTTTACCTGCGATGTTACTTGCAGCACCAATATGGTTGGTAACTTTAACGGTCATACCTAACAAGTCACCAATAACGCCACGGCGTTTTGCTTCTTCGTTAGTTTCCGGCAAGAAACCTTGACCTTTGGCAAAATTCGACAATAACAAGGAACGAATTTTTGGCGATACGAAACAAACGGTAGCTTCGCAATCATTTTCCAAAATTGCTTCTTGGTCGGCCAAAATCAAATCAACCACATTTTCTTTGGTTGGAACACTCGTATCAGCACTGGCTGTAAAGTTCGCATTGTTGGTGCCGTTCTTGCCACCCAATACGCGAGCGGTAATCAAAGCTTGACGAGATTCTTCGTGTGAACGAACAACGACTTCTTTCTTTTCTGCTGTTTTACCACTCTTACGAGCATCACTAACCGCTTGATAAATTTTTTCGGCTTTCGTTAAAACTGCGTCAACAAGCATCGGCATTAAACTATCTTCGGTTTCCACCGCTTCAATATCTAAACCGCCGGCACTGGTTGCGTTAGTTCCTTTAACGGTGCCTTTACCGAGTTTGCGATAAAATAATTGTCCGGCTTGATATTCGCCGTCATCTTGGTAAGTTTCGCCCTCTTCCCAAACATCATTGGCATAATTGATTTCTGCCAAAATATCAGTGAATTCTGCATCCACCGTTTCTTTGTTGCAATATCTCATTGCGTTTTCTACATTAAAAGACATTTTTATCTCCCTTACTTAACCAAAAGAATGCGTCGGTCAACCGACTGTTATTTTTTCCATCCCCTTGGGTTTTTTGATCTTAAATAAGCCACTGCTTTTTGCCCGACCGTCATATCGTCCTTATGGTCGCCAATGCCAACACTTGTGCGTGGCAATGGTGGTGTCGTGTCGTTGGTTCTGTTGAATTTGGCAAACTTGTTCGCGACCTCGCCCACCTTTGATAATTCATCCAGAGATTTAACCTTGGACATAGCAACGATTGTCGCTTCTTCCAAGAAGTCATTTGACACGCCATTTTTCATAAGTTCGAGTTCGACCTTGGCTTTGAGCAGTTCTTCGTTAGGGTTCGGCTCGTTACCCTTGACCGTTTCTTGTGGGGCTGGTGCTGGCGTTGGCGCCGTTGCTGGTTTATCAGCCTGCTTTAATGCAGCTGCCAAACTTTTAACTTTCTCTGTTCGTTCGGTCGCCTTTGGTTTGTATTTGTTAAATAACTCACCAATCTTACCGACAAACAAGTTCTCGCCTCGTTCTGCGGACAATTCGCGTTGAAACTGCAAAACTTCTTTCGGGTCTAGCCCTTTCAAAGTTTCTTCGATTTCGAACATCGCCGCTTCGTTAATAGCACTCCCCTTTGTTTGTGTCGCTTGCGAATCAGCAACTGGCTCGGCTTTTGTTGGCTCTTGCGCCTTTGGTTGTTCGGTCTCAACCGCCGGTGTTTGTGCCGCCGCTTCTTTTACTTCGCTTACCGGTGCCGGCTCTTGATTATTTGTCGCCGTCGGCTCCGTTGTTTGTGGTGTTGTCACCACTGGTGTTGGTTGTGTTTCCACCGCCATCTTCTTTGTCCTCCTTTAACGCCCCGGTGGGCTCTTTATTTTGATTTGCCGTGGTGTCTTGCGACCCATCGGGTAAATCCGTTTGTTGTGCTGGTGTATCCTCTGCTAGCCCAAGCAACACCATTTCTTCTTCGGGTTTGATACCCCTAATCCTTGCACTCTCTGCAATGATATCGTCCAGCGTGTAATCTTTCTTGTCGGCTATGAATTGTTTTTCAACACCTAATTCGATTGAATACACACGACCAGCCACTGCCTGTGAAATCACACTGACAATGTTCTCGGTCGATGGATTGATGTATTCGTTAAACGAAACGCTAATTAGGTCTGAATAGTCTTTCACCGGCTCTTCTTTGAGATAAGCCAAGTATTGGAAGTATTTGTTCAAAATCTCTTCCAGTGTCTCTTTCCAGCCTTTCAATTTAATTTCACGCGTTCGTAAACTTGGCTTTTCGCGTGCGTCCTGGCTTTCAGATGAACTGTTAATACTTTCAAGTCCAGTAACGCCAAGTGTGGTCGGCGATAAGCCGGCCTTATTGATTGCGTGCGAAATCAGCGTCTTAGCGGTTTCAAGATGCGATGCATAATCAATTTTGGCTTGCTGTGTAGTTAGTAATTTAGACGGATCGATGACATCATCCAAAAGCAAGTATTCAGTGTCGAACTCGTCATACTGCAATGTTTTACCATCAACTGTTGAACTAAGCATTGCTCTATCAACAAATGTCTTTGGTGACGATTTGCGGATTGTATCTACCAAGTGGCTCAAACATTCACTCAGTGCATCTTCAATGGTATCCAAACCGTGAATATCCGGCACGCCTCGTTCTCCACGATATAACAAAGAATTTTTACTGCTTTGTTTGTAAATCAATGGGAAATCATCAAACGGTAATTCAAAGGACATTTCAGTAATGCCCCAGTGTTTTTTCGCCGCTTCAAATAACTCGGATTGTCGCTTCGTGATTTTGTGTCCATTGTTATGGAACGAATACTCAACCTTTACTTTGCCGTCTTTCCTGGTATAGGTTTCGTGCATTTCGATATCGAGCCGACTACTGCGTTTATCGTCTTTAATTTCGTCACTTCGTTCTTTAATTAAAACTGAACGAATATGTCCACGCCTCCACTCAATCTCGAAGTTTTGCGGTTCGATAATATCAAGAATCGGCTTACTACTAATCTCGCTATCATACGAGATGCGGAACAAAACATCACCAAGTCCCGTCTCGAAATAGACGCCGCTTTCGAAATTCTTTTGTAACTCGGTTTGTTTACACGCAGCCTTGGCATAATTGTTCATATCTTTTTGCACTGCCTTGTCAAACTCGTCATTACCCTGCAACGGTGAATTAACCACAAATCCGGCCGAAGCAATCAAACGCACCATACTTTCCACAATCCAAGGAATTAAGCCTGCATACACAAACGCATTCTTCGGCCTTGCTCGAAAAAAGAAAGAGCGGTCAATTTCGGTGTGTTTATAAATGTCACCACAGTTCAATGTTCCTGCTTTCTCTCGATAAAAGCGGCGGACAACTGAACTGTCTCCGGATAGTAGCGCATAGTTCTTGGCAAGATTAAAACGATACACTTCAACTTGGTGTGTATCTTCTATGGCGTCTCGTCGCCCTAAATCAAAGTTCAATGCCATTATTCTTTCTCCTTATTTTTTGCCGCCATATCCGACATTTCGGCTTTGATTTTGACAAGCTGTGTATCAAGCCATTCTTGACCTTTGATTTTACCTTTATCAATGGCGCGTTTAATCTTGCGCCTAAAATATCGGTGCTGGCTGGCTGTAAAGCCATTGTTGTTTAAGTTTTTCATAACAAATTCCTTTGCATTATTTCGCCGCTTTGACTGTCTTTGGTTTAATTAAGCCAGTGTTGATTACCTTGCGTGCGCGTGGTTTCGTTTCGGTTCCCACAATAGCTTCCGCTTGCATTACTGCTTTGGTCGCCTTATTGTTCCCGCGGTTATGTGCCGCTTCTTCTGGCTTGATTTTACTGGCCACAATAGCGATTTCTTCGGTCTTTGGTTGTAACTCTTTTTCTTTAACAACTGTCCAGCCTTTGGCTAAATATCTTTTCAGTGATGGTTGCAAAATTTGAGTTTTTAATTTTCCTTTAACTACCGTGATTACTTGTGTCATTTTTGTTTTCTCCCTTTAATAAATGTTTTTGCTTAACTTAACCCAGTTTTCTGTTAAGGTGTAAGTTAGGCTGTCTGCGTAATCGTTATCAATGTTGGACTGTTCCAACTCTTCGCCATTCTCGGTCGAGAGAATGTTTTTGTGCGCCTTAAAACTGGCTTCGGCACTTTCAGCCCACATTAACCGGTTGTCCATTAACAACTGGCATTTGAGCTGCGCCCGGCTCTGTAAGGTAATTTCCTTACCGCCGATGTTTCCGCCCTTGCCTGTTTTAATACACGGCTTAACGGTTACATTTTTCAGTCGCGTGCGACTGCGCCAAGAACGAACTAGCATTCCGCCGCTGTCCCCATAGTCAATGACTATCTTCGACAACTTGGTGTAGTAATTCGCCCAATATGGCAATAACAATTTGTCAACTTCATCGATTACGGTATCAAGTGTGTTACTTGGAATTATTTTCGATTCCAAGACAATCACCTGTTCATAACCCGGCGTAAAGCCGACAACTGTTGCGATTGTGTGTGCGTGCTTGGTATCATCCATTCCTGTGCTGGTTCCCATATCGACCGAGCACACTACATTACCAAGTGCGCGTGTGTTAATGCGTGAGTTCTCTATCAACAAGTCGCCGCTTATGTAAGGCGCATATAAAGCACCCTGACTGAACCCACGACAACCCAATATTTTTGAGTAATAGTAAAAACTTCCTGGCGGATATGTAGCTATCAAAGCGGCGGTCTGTTCAGCTGTTTTATGCGGACAATCGTCCCGCAAGTTGAAATGATAATAATGGCGACTAGGCATATCACCTTTCAGCGCATCAAGTTCTGTCTGTGGCACCGTCTCTTTGAACTGTGGCACCGCGTGATCTACAAACTCGGTGTAGAATTCTTGCGTAGGTGTGCCACCGTTTGTAGTGCCGATAATCCAACCTGGATATGCTAAACGCTTAACGCGCCCGTGTGCTTCACGCACCGTGTCAATGTCTAGCCACGACATCTCATCAAGCAGTATCCCGCCCAAGTCTAATGACAAAATCGAAGTCAAACTGGACTTGTTATCCGCGCCCGCTAGATACACAATTTTTAGTCCAGTCTTGCCTTTAATGCAAAAATGCGAACCGGAACCATCTTTATTGTTTTGACTGTATTCAGTGCATAGTCCACGGTGTATCTTGTGTAAACTGTCGGCCTTATCAACGAAGTTTCGTTTTACCAAAACACCGGATGCGCCAACGATTGCGAACTGGTTAACATTGGCCGGTGCGTTAATAATGCGGTCAAAAAACAACAGACTTGCGATAAGTGTTTTACTGGTTCCCATTGCCCCGCATAAATAAATTTCGGGTGCAGTATCCCGGAACACCGCCCGCATCTTTTCAGTCCAGATAATGTCATTAAATAACATTAACTACCTCTTATGGCTTTGGCTGCATTCTCATAGGCGCGCATTGTTTCGTCATTGGTCGAGACCTCAACAGCATCTTTTGGTTTTTCGCCGATAATGTCGCGAATCGCGTTATATGCCGAAGTATCGCCGCTTTGGGCTCGTTTTAAGATTGCGGCCGTCATCATCATTGCATTGGTCATATCACCCTTACTAATGCCCATAGATTTTAATTTTCCTATACCTTTGGCATCAGTAAGTGGTAACCCAAGTAACATCTGGGCTGCATCCGCGAGCATTCTTTTTTCGCGTCTAACTTCACCTGACCTGATACCACCTTTTTTGCCGTTCTCTCTGAGTTCACTCTGGCTTCGTTTATTTCCCGGTATTAAATTCTGATCGTTCACATCTCATCACCACCTTTTAATTTCACACTAAAAAAGCGACCGTCCCGCCGCTTTGTGTTAATCATTGTTAATTTTCATAATTGCTATATTAACGAACACACCGAATAGACATACCGCGTAGCCTAACCTTGACAGTTCAAAACAATCGAATGTGTGAAGTATCAAAGCAATATCGCACGCAATCATAACGATAATTGCTAAAATGTTAATAATCTTACTCTGCATTTGTTTTGTCCTTTGGCAGGTCATCTCTCTTGTGAAAGAACGGAATCGGCAAGAGTTTGATTTCCTTGCCGCTGCCCTTGCATACCCAAACTAGCCACCGCCAAACAACTTTATACCGCCGGAATAGTCGCATTCTTTGCGCCTCGCTTTTTCCGTTCCTGGGCGATTTGCCAAAACAGGAAATCGATGTTGGTTGTTTGTTTCTTGGGTTCCTTGCGTTTACCTTTCAAGCGGCGGATTTCGGCCAACCGTTCCAGCTGATTCTGATTGGTAATGCGCTTACCGTGTCTGTTCTTACTCATACTCTGCTTGCCTCCCGTATGGTCTCGTCAATTAGCTTCGATGCCCATCGTGTTAGTCGGGCGCGTTCGCCTATTAGTTCATCGGTATTGATTTTGTTTTCGGCCGTCAACGGATGTTTGACTGCCTGGTCTTGCCGCAATGTTGTTATGCGGCGCTCTTTTGTTTTCGGATAGTAAACTTCAATTACTTTTTCCAAATGTTGTTCCCCCTTAAATAAAAAAATCCCTTTCGGGACGGCTACTTACGGTAGCCACTCGGATTATGCACGGTTGCGTTTGGCACAATCAAATCAAATTATTACCGCTGTGTAAAAATGGAAATGCAGCGGGTGTGGTTTCCCAAGCGTCGCGTTCGCTTGTTTTCCACGATAGCATTATCTCATAGAAAAGCGGAACTGAACGGCACTCTTTTCCACGCCTTGCCTATCAATCTGCTTTGTCCTCTTCATCAAAACCATCAAAGATTTTCCGCAATAATCCATCGTCCACACTGTCGGTGTTCTGTTTAGCTTTCCAGTTTTGGAACAATTCTTCGTTTTTATTGCGAACTTTGCCATTGAGCTGCTGTTCGGCTTTTCTTTTACACACCCCGCGCAAATATGCGCCTTTTTTAATGTGTTTGTGGTTTGCGTAACGGACTTGAAACTTTGGCTCTTCGTCAAAATTTGTATAGTGCTTCATAACTCCTCCAAAAACTTTTCGAAATCAAGGTTTGTATAATCAATTTCTTTTTTGTTTCTCGCGCACATTTCAATCACTGCCTTTGCGCAAGGGTTACCATTAGCCATACCACGACAATAGTCGCAGTAATCCATATACCCGCATTTACACCACGGACTGCAATCGCTTTTGTTAGCTTCTTTGTCGCAATATGCTTGGAACTTATCTTTCCATTTTTGCTTTTGATAGCCCGTTATTATATTTTGCTTTGGTATGTTGGCAACTTCAACAAACATTATTTGATTCTTCATTTCGCCCCCAACTCTTCAACATAGCACCAGCTCTGCGGTGCTTTGGTTAGTTTTCTCGGTTTAACACAATTCGTTTCGTATGCGTAAGGCGTGTTTATTACTTCAAGATGTTTGCAATTTTCACACGCACATTCTGACTTTTCGCATTCTGGCAAAGTAAATTCGCTTAATTCTTTCGGCTTGTCATAAATTTTCAAATTGTCAATGTGCCAGGCATATCCATTTTCGAAAGTCCAATTTTCCACATCTCCACAGCCGATGTAATCCGTTAATTGCTCATAAGTTAAACAACTATCTCTTAAAATTTGCTCAATTTGCGAATCTTCTAAAGGTTTTTCATCATTCAATAGCCATAGTCCGTATTTCCTGAAAGCATCGGCAAGGCTTATTTTATCAACTTTATTCAAAGTAAATTCCGCAACGACTTTTCCATTGCCCAAATATCCGCCAGCAATAAACGCCGTTTCGTTATTGCAAGTATAAAATAATTCTGCTCCGTTTTTATCTACTACACAAGCCAGATGTCTATTTTTGGTGCAATAAATATACACTTTGCAAGGTAACTCGCACTTCGGCATTGTCTTGCGGATTTCGATTGTCTTTTCGCCGTTCAAGACTTTTTCCACCCATTCGGGGTTGATGCTAATTAAAACTGCCTTACTCATTTCGCGCCTCCGTCAAGAATAGCCGATAAAATTATTGCAATAATAGGAAATAAAAAAAATGCAAAATAAGTAGCAAGTCTTTCCTTTAACGGAACAGCAAGATTTTCCTTACCTAATTCTTTTACATCTCGATGATAACATATCAACATCATTATAAATATCATTTTACCCTCCTATCTTCATAACCTTGTTTGTATGTAATCAATCCCCACTGACCCCACCACTTCATCACAATTTGACATCGAATTTCAAACTTGATTTCGGTCGTGGTTTCAAGACCTAGATTGTATAAAAATTCGTGAATGGTTTTCACTTGGCGCCTCCATCCATTTTGCTCATCAATCGCAATATTTCTACATATCCGCTTGTTTTGATTGAGTTTTTTTCGTCACGCACCATTTCACATAATTTATTTTTTAATCCAAACCAAAGCGATTTCCACTGTTCAATTTCCAAGATGTCTTTTACCATTCGCCACCGTCCATAAATAACTTTTTTAATTCAGGATCTTTTTCAGAAAGCAATCTAACCAATTTCGACCTTAATTCAAATTTATTTTGGTCTAGTGCTCCATCAATAGGACTGATTCCAAAACCATCTTTCCAAATTGGGTGAATAATTTTCTCACAGGTGTCATAAACAAAACTTTTCTTGTGATAATCTACATCTTTTAGCACATCTTCTCTATCGTCTTCATTATAATAATTATCACTTTTAATAAATTCTTCAACAAATTTATTAGTTTTCATTTTTTTTATACGATTTTTAATTTTTCTAAAAGTTGTGTTAAAATTCCAAGTCTTATAGTCATAATCTTGGTCGGTAGAATTTTGAAAGTAAACATACCCATCAAACCAGTCGTCAATTTCTTTAATGTTAGAACCCCAAACAACGCATAATGCAGATATTTCTTCACAATACCAAATGTGATGCTTGAATAGGTTAGCAACAAACTTATCTACCTGTTCAATGTTGTAAAACCAATTTTTTTCTTTATTTAATCTAACATAGCATAAATTATCTTTTATATAAGCGTCTGCATTTTTTAATACTAAGTTTTCAAACTCGCAAATTTTTTTGTAAACATCCTTTGGTTTACAATTCTTAAAACTTAAACTTAAACCATAACTCATTTCTTTTTCTCCTCTTTTTCCAACAGTTGCAACCTGTTTCCAATGCTTTCGAACAAACGGAAAACCTCTTTTCTTTCTTTAAGAATCCAGTTGAATGTTAGTTGATTTCTTCTATAATACTCGAAGCGTTCATCCAATGATTGGATGTATTTGTCTAACGCACAATAAACTAGTCGCAGTTCTTCGCGTGTAAATTCAATAATGGTATTCATTTTATTTTCCCTCCGCGATCATTTGCATTTGTTCGTTAAATTCTTCTTCTTTCAAGACGAGTGGTATTAGTTTTACAAATAAGCGGTTATATCTTTTACGCATACCACGCTCGCTGTAATAGAAATCTTGGCATAATTTCACAATGCTTTTACCCTCTGCATAGCGTTCCCAAAGCATATTTGCTTCCGTTGGCGATAAGGTATCCATTGCGGATAACAAAATACTCTCCGTGTTCGAAGTCGCCAGCAATAAATCACTAAGGCGCGTATTGATGTTTTCCATACGGAACAATAACTGCTCTTGCTTGCTCAACGATTCGCCCCCGTCAGAATGTGCGCCACCGCTAGCTTTGAGCATATCGCACATTTCCATTAGCTGCTTTTTCTCGTTTAGTAAATTTCTAATCATTCGGCGGCGTTGGTTAAACTCCTGTAATTGAACCTTGACCGCTAATGCTTGTTTTGATAATTCCATTTTTTTTCCCCCCCGTTTTAAGCGCATACCTTTTTTAATTTTCGATTGGCGTATGGCAACCAAACATTGTTTACAAATTGCAAAACATTTTCTTCCGGTGTAGTATCGTGTTCACCGTAGCATTGCAAGACCTTATGATTTTTCAGTGAATATTCCAAAGTTACAAATGGTGTTTCGATTTGGTCTTTATTGCGGACGAAGAAAATCAATGTTTCTTCGCGTGCAAATTTCTGATCGTAATTCATCGAACCAACGCAATGATGCAGTATTTCGCCCTCGCGTTTAAGGTCGGCCGGGCTTTTTGCAATTATAATCGCGAAGCCGTTTTTTTCTTGCTGCAATGCGCCATACTTCTTGGCGACCTTGGCAAATTTCTTGCAGAACATTTTATTTTGCTTTGCATCAGCTTCGGCTTTTTTGCTGCGGTTTTCGTCAATGCGAATGTCGTGCCAGCGTTTGAAATCGTGCGGATACCTGTTTCTTTCCAAGTTCATATCCAGGTGTAAATATTCGCAAGCTTCCAAATAGTCCCAATAACAAAAACCGTCGGTCTTTTGTTTTTCTAGATATTTCAGGAATTTGTATTGTTCTTCTTTGTCCTTGAAAATCTTTTTTACTCTATCCCAGTGGCCGTGTTGGAAACTTTTTACAAAGGTATCGAATCGATACGCTTCTTCAATGCTTCGGTTTTCGTTGTAAGCCCGGACGATTGATGTTGTGTAAAAATTGTTTACTCCAATTTCAAACCTGTGATTGTATAGCCACTTGCAGAACTTTTTGTCTTTGGCGCATTTTTTCAAAATCATTTTACTGGTGGCCAAAACTGCCAAACCGCATTTAACCAGGTATTCAGTGGCCGGGTATTGTTCATAAAGTCGCAAGTATTCCAAGACATTGTCCCGGTTATATAAATCAACAGCTGAATACTTAAACTGTGGCATTTTCAATACGAATTCTTTATTTACAAATGGCGCTTCGATATTGAAACAATTATCTTCCATCCAGCCCCAATCGTAATCTTTCCAGCTTTCGATTTTGTCTATTCCCTCACGGAACCAGCCCACAAGATAACCGCCGCAGTAAGTATAACCAATATCTTGCCCAAACATTTTTTCGCCGTGCAACTCGTGAACCACTACTTGTTTGCAATACCATTTGTTCTTGTAATCTCTAACTGCGACCGTTACTTCGCACAGTTCGCGATTGAACTTTGTAAAGTATTTATAAAATCTACGGCGATTGCTTTTAGCCGGATTATGCTGGCGGTCTAATTTTTTAATCTTGCCAAGCATTGCTTTCGGTATCGGCTTAATGTCTTTCTCGGTAATCATTGCATCCCGCCCAATATCGAAAACAAATCGATTTGTTGATTTTGAGGTTTCGGTTGTTCTTCAACTTCGACTTTTGCTGGTTTAGCTAATTCGACCGATTTGGCTGGTTTTGGTGCGTTGTATTCTTCACCGTTAGGATTATACAACTTGCCGATGATGCTTTCTTCTTCGAAGTAATGCACCGCCCAACCGAACACGGTCTGATCGTCAATACAAGCATAATTGCTTCCGTCTGCTTGTTTTCTAGCTTCTTCTGTGGCGTAATTCATAAAGCCGCCCAATGTTTTTTTGTTAATCAAGGTCTTGCCGTCTTTTTGAATTTCCACACCGTTATTGATTTTTTCAACCAAAACTTCGCTTGCGTTTTGTTCCAGGTAGTCTTTGATTCTTTGTTCGGCTGTGTTGTTTGCCGTTAAGTTTAATTGTCCCATTTTTACATTTCCTCCAAATAATTTCTTCCGAACTCCGCCATAAATTTGTCGTGTCCGTATTTTTCTTCAAACTTGATTTGCGCTAGCGATTGCAATTCGCGTGCGCGTTCTTTGCAGTGATGCACCCCGAATTGTCCGCGATGGTGTTCAGCGCATAGGTAAACCCAAAGCCCGTATTTGTCCGCCTTTTGTCGGTTCGCAATACCGAATAAGCAATGATGGCGTTCGAGTTGTATTACACTTCCACAGAAGTAACAGCGCGGGAAATCAGTGTCGCAAAGTATGCTTCGTCTCATTTTGCCACCGCCTTTTCGTAGCCCTCTAACTCGGCCAATTCCGTCGGCGTTTTAGTTTCAAGTCCTAACTGCTGCGCTTCGTGAATTGTCATATCGATTAAGTGCGCCATTTCTTTACTGTCTAATTCGTGGGTCGGTTTATAAACCAAATAGCAATTAAATTTTTTGCCATCGATGTCTTTTTCTTTAATCCAAAGTGGATAATCTAACAACTGCTCAGCCTTAACATTTTTTGGCAAAATAACGCCCACATATTGACCGTCTGCGTCTTTTGCTGGTGTTCCGTATGTTGTGTTCAATTCGCGTTTAATTTCCATTGGAGTGCGTTTAGTGGCTTTTGAGATAGCATCGCACAGCACGTGAAAGTATGCATTGGCATCTAAACTGCGTTTCTTCACATACGGTTTGATTTCGCAAACATACGGGTGTTCTTTTAATTCTGGTGCGACTTTGTAAAGCGTTTCTTGAACATTTAGCAAGTCGGCATTGTTCTTCAAAATGAATTCCATCAGTTGCCACCCTCAATCGAAAGATGATTATTGCCTTTACACTCAATAGCTGTTTGTATGCTTTTAGTCAGCCAACCATTGGAATAGTTTTTCCCGTTAGCAAATTCCGCAGTGGCATTTCGAATAAATTCAAGTTTACGAGTTGCTTCAGCATCATAGTGAACCGTTTTAACATTGCCAAAACTTTCTGGATCATCGTCTGGAACTTCATAGCCAATTAGAATTTTTGCATCGGCAATTTTATACATTTCACTCAACGCGTCGCGCAAATTCTTAATTGATGGAAAGAAGTCGTTTTTATGGATGCAATCCTTGGCTGCAATTTCCATAACTTGCTTTGGCACCGTTCTAAATTCATCTGCCCATAATCCAACCATCGCATTAACTTCAATGTCACTCATCTTGCCAAGTTGTTGTGGATATGCAACCTTGATTACTGCCAATAATTCAATCGTTTCTTCCCTCGTCATTTCGATGCCCTACCTCTCATTGCTAAATCCAAAAACGGATTTGTCGATTGTGTTTTTACTGGTGCTTGTCTGCGATTGCGCTTCTCCCAAGTGATAACAGCTGATTTCCAATCTTTCATTGTTTTAGATCCAACTTTCCAACCAACGCTCTCGTAAAATGCAAAGAATGCTTCGGCATCAATACCGTTATTTCGTTCTGCACAGTAAGCGGCGATTTCTTCGATAGTTGGCTTAACAAAACAGTGGCGAGCGCTTATATTCTTTTCTGTTTTTATTTCTTCTGTTTTTCTCTCTTCTGTTCTGTTTTTATATGTGTCTTTTCCTTGGGGAAAACTACCATTTTCCCTAGGATTTATGCCGTTTTCCCTAGGGTTTATCTCATTTTCCCTAGGGAAAATGCTTTCACTATCTGGGGAAAATTTTTTCATTCTTTCTTTCTCGCGTTTTAATTCAACTTCATTTGCTCTTTTTTGGATACCGTGTGAAGTTAAAATGCGCTCAGTTTCGTAAGTGTTTCGGTCAAATAAATCAACCATAACACACTTTGTGATAATGTCTCGAAGCTCTGTAACTTCCAAGCGCAAGCGATTTGCAATCAAAACAAGAGTGTCTTCGTCTTCAATATTTAGGCGATAATCGGGTTCTGCGTAGATTTTTTCTAACAGGTAGAAATACACCGCATAACCCTTGGCACCATACCAGGCCATCACTTTTTCCAATTTAATGTCAGCGTGCGCCGTTGTTGAATGGTCGAAGTAGTCCATTCCGCTTTTTAAGTTTCTACCCATTAGCTTTTACCTCCGTTAGTATCCTGTAAATCCATAAACCCGCTTGGTCTTTGGTTGTAGTCATAACCGACACTTTGTGTTTGTGTGCCCAGGCGGTTAGAATTTTATCAATTTGTTCGGCGGTCATTTTAGTGCGTTTTGGCTTCCATTCAAGCAATGAGACATTAGTTTCAACTAAGATAATCATCTTGCCGCCACAGTCATCCAAACGCTCTAATTCGCGCCTAAAACGGTCGTGATTCTTGCCGCAGTTACCGGCCAATTCGTCCCAGCTGTTCTTGCGTTCAACATAGACATTCGGGTTTTCAGTGTTGCAATAATCGCCAATGTAGCAGGTTTTGTCAGTGCAAAACTCGATACCATTTTCTTCAAAGAATTTGGTAATGTGTGCGTTTTGCTTTTCGCGTGTATCAACTTTAATCATTGCTTACCACCTTTCTAGCGGGTCAATCCGCTTGGTTAATTCATTAACTCGACTTTTTAATTCTGCGACTGTGTGGTCGCGATAAGTGCCCCAATAAGCGCGCCATTCAGGCGTTAAACTTTCTTTTGGTGGCAAAATCTTATAACCAGCCTCTTGTGACGAGAAGACCACCGGTTTTTCTTTTGCAATCTCTGCAACCACGCCACGAATGAAACTATCATTGCGCCCGGTTTTAATTCGTAGCGAAGTGCGAGTTGTCCCCTTGCGCAATTCTTCTTCTACAAAATCCTTGAATTGTGCGTGTTCTTCTGCGATGCGAAGTTTACTGAGTTTCATTCTCTGCCCCCTCAAAATGGCAAGCTGTCATCAGCGATTGGTGTCATTTTGATTTGTTCGCTTTGACTTTCCTCGCGTTTGTCATAGCTCGATGAAACGGTTTCTTCTTCGTCTTTATCTGGCCATTCAAGGATTGAAACTTCTTCAACTTGCAGTTTCCA
>JAEEGK010009581.1_pt1 | contig 22573 bp, 17 predicted proteins | sample 8958771 | NCBI WGS metagenome assembly JAEEGK01 (sample SAMN16246547, study PRJNA631951) | gut metagenome | biome: gut microbiome; feature: rumen; material: SC-attached | host: Bos | place: Iran: Karaj | collected 2018-10 | reverse complement strand
TTATTATTATTATAAAATTAAAAAATATTTTATAATAATATTTTCATAATAAAATATTATTATTTTTAAATTATCAAAAATAATAAAATAAAAAATTAAATTAATTTATTTATTTTTTTTATGAGTTATCAAAAATCAGTTCAATCATTTTTTAGAAATATTTTACCCAAATTTCTTTTTCCTTTAACATTATTACTTTTTATGTACCAATTTTATTGCAATTTAATATTATATTCCAATAATTCATCAAACAAATATAAATATTTTTTATTATTATATATATTATTTTATTTATTATATATAATTTCATCAATTAATATATATTTTACTTCTCCAGGTTATGTAACAGAAAAAACAAACGAAAGATTTATATTTATTTATAAAGTTTCAAGAAAAGCAGCTTTAGAACGAGGAGCAATTTATAATTTAAAACATAATAATAATCCAGAGCCTCCTTATCATTTTAGTGATGGTTCATATTATTATGAAAGCGATTGTGAAAATGATGAATATGAATTTAAACAAAGTTTAAATCAAAAAAATTTATATCAAAAATGTAGAGAAGAATTAAGTTATTTATATGTAAAAAGATGTTATAAATGTTATGTTACTAAAGTTTTTTGTGTTCATCATTGTAGTTTTTGTCATAAATGTATTTATAATATGGATCATCATTGTATTTGGTTTAATAAATGTATTGGACAATTTAATCAAAAATATTTTATTTTATTTAATTTTTATTTATTTTTAGCAACATTTTTAAGTTTTTTTAATACAATTGTTTATTTTTTTATGAATAATTTAATATTTCAAAACAATTTTAATTTATTAATTTTATTTATATTTCATATTGTTTTTGATGTAATATTTTTAATATTTAGTATTAAATTATTGTATGATCAATATACAAATTTAATTGATAATGAATTAAATTATGATTTTGATTATAGAAAAATGGTTGAAATTAGATTTAAATATGAGCAATTATGTGAAATATTTGGAAATGAATTTGGATTTAATTGGTTTTTGCCTTTTTATGCAGGAGGATTTTATCATTTTATGAATTATAATAATTTTAAATCAGAGTTTGTAAGTGATGATAAAAAAAATAATTAATATAAATATTATAATATTTAATTATATATTAATATTAAATATTAATTATAAATTGAAAAAAATAAAAATTTTTAATGAAAAAAGAAGAAATTTCGATTTTTGTTTTTGTTGAATTTAGTTATATAAAAAATAGTGAAAAATGTTATAAAATTTCAGTTCCAATTCAAAAAGATAATAATAATAAATCATTAATTAATCTTAAAAATATCGTAATAAAATTATCAAAAAATATTAATAAAATAAATAATTATTCTATTAGTTATTATTCAAATCTCTTAAATTCTTATTTATATTTAGGTAAATTTAATATGGAAAATAATAATTTTTATACTTTTAATAATAAAATTAATAATGATTTTATAATAGAATATGATTCTACTCAATATTTAAAATTAAAATTTAGAGAAATATTAAAAAAAGAAAATTTAATTCACACAAATTTAATTGATGAAGAAGAAAATTTAGATAATAATAATAACATAATAAAAGAAAATTATAATAATTTAAATATAAAAAGTAAAAGAGCAAAAGAAAGAAAAATAGGAGAAATAATAAAAAAAGTTTATTTATGGCGAAAATTAAATTTAGGATTTTATGATAAAAAATTAAATAAAGAAATAAAATATTCATTAGAAGATGGTGCAATGAAATTAGGAATTAGTAAAAAAAGTTTAGATGATTATTTAATTCAATTGCGATTGGGAAAATTTTATGGATTTAATTTTAATGAACATATTAATGATAAAGTTGGTGTTTTAAGAGCGTTTGTTAAAAAAAATCGAGCAATTGAAAATTTAAATTTTAATAATTAAAAATGAAAAATTAAAATATTAATATAAATTAAAATATTATTTTTTATATAAATTTATTCATATTATTATTTCCATCTTCAATTTGTTGTAATAATAATTCATATTTATTTTTTTCTTCTTCTAATTTATTTTCTAAATTTTCATTTTCTTCTAATAATTTTTCATTTTCTTTTTCTAAATTATTAAAATCTTGTTCTAATTGTGATTTTATTAAAGAAATTTCATTAATTTCTTTTTCATATTTTTCGTTTTTTATTTTTAATTCATTTATTTTATTTTTTAAATCAATAATATCTAAAGAATTTTCGCTTAAAAATGAATTATTAATATTTTCTAATTCTTTTATTTTACTTGAATTTAAATGATTAGTTTCGTTTATTAAATTTATTTTTTTATTTAATTCTTCGATGTAAAAATTTTTTTCTTCAATTTCTTTTTTTAATTGAATTATTTTAATATTATTATTATTATTATCATCTTCATTATTATTATTTATTAAATTATTAAAAATAGAAATTTCATTATTTTTTTCTTCGATTTTTGAATTTAATAATTTAATTTCATTTTCTTTTGTTTTGTTTGAATTTGATAAATTTTTAATTTCTTCTTTTAAATTATTAATTTCGGTATTAAAATTATTATTATAAATATTTTCGATATTATTAATTTTTTCATTTAAATTATTAATAATTTTTTCTTTATTATTTAAATCAATTTTTAATTTATCAATTATTGAATTTAAATTATTTATATTTTTATTATATTCATTATTTTTATCATTATTATTTAAATTATTTTCATTAAGAACATTTTTTAATTTAATAATTTCATTATTTAAATTTTCAATATTTTTTTCTTTTTCAATTAAATTAAATTCAATAGAATTTTTTTCTTTTTGTTTTTCATTGAAATTATTGATTAAAATTTTATTTTTATTTGATAATTCTTCATTTTCGAAATTTAATTTTTGAATAATTTTTTCTTTTTCAGAAAGTTTTAAATTAATTTCAATAATAATATTTTCTTTATTAATAATATTATTTTTTTCGTTTTCTAAATTTTTATTAATTTCTTTGATTTTATTATTTAAATTATTAATAATATTTTCTTTATTATTAAATTCTTTATTTTTAATATTATTATTATTTTCTAATTTTTGAATATTTTTTTGATGATTTTCATTTTCATTTTTTAATAAAATAATATTTTCATTTAAATCATTAATTTCATTTTTTTTTTCGATGATTTTATTATTTAAAATATTAATATTATTTTTTAATTGATTTATTTCATTTTCTTTGTTAGTTAAAATATTTTTTAGTTCTTCATTATTAATTTTTAATTTATCGTAATTATTATTTAAATTTTTATAATTTTGTTGATGATTTTTATTTTCATTTTCTTTATTATTAATTTCGTTTTTATTTAATAAAATTTCAGAATTTAAAATTTCGATTTTATTTTCTAAATTTTTAATTTCGTTTTTTAAATTATTTTTATTATCATTTAATTTATTAATTTTTTCGTTTTGAATTGAAATTTCGTTTTTTAATTTTTCATTATTTTCTTTTTGATATTCATTAATTTTATTTAATTCAAAAATTTTATTTTCATTTTCATTAATTTCTTTTTTTAAATTATTAATAATATTATTTAATTCAATAATATTTAAATTAAAATCGTTTATTTTATTTTCTTTTTCTGAAATTTCTATTTTTAAATTATTAATTTCATTAATATTTTTTTCAATATTTTCATTATTATTTTTAATATTTAATTTTTTTTCATTTAATTCGTTGTTTAATTTATTATTTAAATTTTTTAATGATTCATTTTCTTTTTGAATATTTTCATTTAATTTTTTATTATTTTCGATTTCTTTTTGTAAATTTTTAATTTTTTTATTTAATTCTTTATTATTTAAATTTAATTCTTTAATTTCATTGATTTTTTCTGAATTTTCTTTGATTAAATTTTCACAATCTTTGAATTTTTTTTTGTTGTCTAATTTTAAATTTTGAATATTATTATTTAATTCATTAATTTCATTTAAAAATTTATTTTTAATATTATTTAAATTATTTTCTTTTTCTTTTTTTTCAATTTCATAATTTTTTTCATTTTCATTAATTAAATTTTTATAATTTTTAATTTCGTTTTTTAATTTTGAATTTTCGATTTCTTTTTCATCAAATTCTAATTTTTTATTTTCTAAAATTTTATTGATTTTTTTAATTTCGATTTTATTATTATTATTATTTTTTTCAATTTCTGAATTTTTATTTTCAATTTCGATTTTTAATTCATTAATTTTATTTTTTAATTTTTCAGTTTCATTTTTAAATTTTTCATTTAAAATTGAAAATTTATTTTCATTTTCATTTAATTTATTTGAATTATTTTCATATAAAATTTGAATTTTTGATTTTTCTTCTTTTAAATTAGAAATTTCTTCGTTTAAAAAATTAATATTTGAAGTTAAATCAATAATTTTATTTAAATTTTCATTATTATTGTCTGTTAATTTATTAATTTCTTTTATTTTATCATTTAAAATTAAATTAATTTCATTTAATTTATTTTCATTTTCATTTTCTTTGATTTTTAATAAACTTTCTTTTTCTTTTAAATGTTTTTTAAATGACAAATCTTTATTTTTAATTTCAGTGTTTAAATTAAAAATTTGATTTTTTAAACTTGAAATATTATTATTTAAAATTGAAATTTTATTTTCGAAATTTATTATTTTTTCATTTAAATTTGAAATTTCTGAATTTTTATCAATTTTTTCTTTTTTTAATTCATCAATTTCGAATTTTATTTGATTATATTGCGAATTTTTTTTAGTAAATAAATTTTTAAATTTTTCGATTTCTATTTTTAAATCATTGATTTGACTTTCTTTAAAAATATTAATTTTTTGTAAATTTTTAATGTCTTCTAAATTTAATTTTTTGTCTTTTTCTAAATCTAAATTTGTATTTTTAATTTCATCGTTATTTTTTTTTAATAATAAATTTTCGCTTGTTTTTGAATCAATAATTTCTTTTAATTTTTTAATTAAATTTTCATTATTTTCTTTTTCTTTATTAAAATTATTTTGTAATTCATTAAAATCTTTTAAAATTTTTTCTTTATTATTATTATAATTAATTTTTTCTTCTTCTAATAATTTTTTTAAATTGTCTCTTTCTATTAAAATATTATTTGAAGTTTGATTTAAATAATTAATTTTATCTGTGAATTTTTTTAAATTTTCGTTTGATTCTTTTGAAATTTTTGTTACATTTTCATTTGATTTTTTTAAATCATTTTTTAAATTATCGATTAAATTTGTTTTTTCAATGTTTTCATTTTGAAATTGAATAATTTCATTATTTTTTTTTGTTAAATGTTTTGATAAAGTTGTATTTTTTAATAGCATTTTATTTAATTCATTTTCTAAATTATTTTTAATTTTTTCTTTTTCATTTGAAATTAATTTATTTTCAATTTTGATTTTTTTAATTTCTTCTTTTAATAAATTATTTTCTTTTAATGTTTTTGTAATTTCAATTTCATTATTCATAATTTCTTTTTTTAAATTTTTATTTTTTTCTTCAAATAAATTAATTTCATCATTTTTTCTTTTAATTTCATTTTTGATTTTATTATATTTTTCTTCAAAAGGATTTTTATTTTCTAATTTTTCATTTAATTCTTGAATTTTTGTTAAATTATCATTTAAATCGCTTTTTGATTTTATTAATTTTTCATTTAAATTTTTAATCATTTCATTTAAATTTTCATTCACTTTTGTTTCATCTAAAAGTTCTAATTTTAATTTTTCAACAATATTATTAAGTTCTTCATTGTCATTTAAAAGTTTTTTTTCTTGAATGTTTTTTTTTTCTAATAAATTTTTTAAATTAATATTTTCATTATTTAAATTTTCATTTGATGTGTTTGAATTATTTAATAAATTGATTTTTTCTAATGAAATTTTATAATTTTTATTTAAATTTTCATAATTTTTTTTATTTTCATTTATTATTTGATTTAAATTTGAAATTATTTTATCTTTATTTTCTAAATCAATGTTTATTTTATTTAATTGTTCTAAAAGTGAATTTATTTGATTTTTATAATTTTCAATTTCTTTTTCTTTTAATGAATAATTTGTATTTAAATTTTCAATGCTCGTTTTGAGATTTAAATTTTCTTCTTTTATTAAATCATTATTTAAATAATTAAAATTATTATTATTATTATTATTATTTAATTCTTCATTTAAAAAATAAATTTGTTCTTGTAATTTTTTTATTTTTTCATTTTGTAAATTTTTCACTTTGATTTGATTCGAATTTTGAATACTTAATTTATTATTTTCGTCTACTAAACTTTTAATTTGTTCATTTAGTTCTAAATTTTGTTTTTTTAAATTATTTAATTCGAAATTTAAACTTTCGTCTAAAAAAATATTGTTTTTACTTAAATTATTATTATTTTTATAAAAACTATTGTCATCTGTAAATAAATTTGTGTTTTCGTAACTTTGATTTAATTTTCTAAAAATTGGTGATTTTGCTCTTCGAAATTGTTGAGAAATTGCTAAATTATTAATTTTAAATAAATTATTATTTGAATTTAAATTATTATTTTCTTTAAATTCATCTAATTTTTTATTTCGATAATTTTTCATATTTTTAAAAACAATTTGACAATTTTCATAAAATTTATTTAATGTTAAAATTATGTTGTTGTCTATTATTTTTAATTTAATTTCTTTGTAAAAATTTTTTATTAAAGCACTTAATGAATTTATTATTTTAATAAATTCATCGTCGTAAATTACGTTTACTAAATCAATTGTATTATTATTATTATTATTAGATAAAGAAATTAGAGATTTATTTGAAGGATGATTATAATTTAATTTTGGAAAAAAATTATTTTGAGATTTTTCTGAATTAAAAGAAGGTGAATATAAATTATTACTAATTGTATTAAAATTATTATTATTATCCATTTATTTAATTTATTAAATTTGAATTTTAATAAAATATTCATAAAAAAATATTTAATTAAAATATAATAATAATATTAATATAAATTAATTTTATTTATATTTTTAATTATAAATACCTTTTAATTTTTCCTTTTTTTATTATTATTATTACCAAATATTATAAGAATTAAAAAAATTAATAAATATATGAAAATAATTATTAATAAAAATATTTTTATGAAATTGATGATTTTTTTACGATTTTTATTTTTTATATTTTTATTTTCTAAATTTTGATTATTTTTTTCATTATTTTCTTTTTCTTCTTCAATAACATTTTTATTTGTTTCTTCATTATTTCTATTGCTATTTAAAATTTCATAATTATTATTAATAATTTTATTAGTTAATTTTATTTCTCTATTTGAAATTATGTTTTCTCGTTCAAAATTATTTTTTTTGTTATTAATAATTTCAATTTTATTTTCAATTTCATTGACATTAATTTCATCATCATTATTATCATCTTTATTTAATTTAATATTATTAATATTATTACTTAAATTATTAAAATCATTAAATAAATCATTTTCATTTTTTAATATTTTACTTAATGTATTATTATTATTGTTAGTTAAATTTAATTTCGAAGTTTCATTTTTGAATGTTAAAATTGAAGCATCAGTGTTTTCATTATTTGTTTTTTTATTTAATTTTTTCTTTTTGAATTTTTGTTCACTTTTTAAATTATAGAGATTCATTATAAAAATAATATTTAAATTAAATTTATTTAAATATTTTCATAAAATAATGTTGGAAGAATGTTTAAAAAAACGAATTATAAGAGAATTTTTAAAATGTTACAGTAATGAAAAATGGAATTTTGTTATTTCAAATTTATTAGAAATTGCCATTTTGAATTTAAAAGTTTCTTTTAATACGTTATTTTTTACTGACGATGATTTTCATTCGATTTTGGATGATTTAAAACATAATTATAATGAAATTAATAAAAAAAATAATTATAATGATAATTCTAATAATAAAAATAATTATTTATATCAAAAACCTTCTGATAATTGGAGAAACGCTAAAAATTTTAATGATTATGAAATTTTTTGTAAAAAAGAAAATAATAAAAATAATAATAATAATTTTAATAATAATTTTAATAATAATAATAATAATTTTAATAAAAGAAAAGAATACAATGAATATTTAAATGATGTTGATAATTTAAATAGAAAAAATTATTTTTATAGAAATAAAATTAATAAAATTTCTGCTGATGAAGAAACTAAACAAAAAATTATTGAACATAAAAGTAAAAGTAAAGAAAAAAATAATTATAATAATAATAATAATAATAATGTGAATGATAATAATTATGTAAAAAGAAATATTAAAAGAATTAATTATGCTATTCATTATGATAAAAATTTTGAAATTGAAAATTTTAAAAAAAAAGAAGATAATAAAAAAGGAAAAAATTATGATGATAGTAGTAATAATACTTATGAATTTTGTTCTCAAAATCAAACTAGTAATATGAATACTGAACAAGATAATTACAATAATAATAGATTAAATTATGAAATTAATTCTAATAATAATAATAATTATAATTGTAACAATGAGCAAGATTATTATAACAATAATAATAATTATAATAATAATAATAATTACAATAATAATTATAATGATAATAACAATAATTATAATGATAATAATAATAATAATTATAAAGATAATAATAATAATTATAATAATAATAATTATAATAATAATAATTATAATAATAACATTAATTATAATAATAACAATAATTATAATAATAATAACAATGATAATAACAATAATTATAATAATAATAAGAATAATTATAACAATAATAATTATAATAATAGTAATTATAATGATTATAATAATAATGAAAATAATAATAATTATAATGATAATTATAATAATTATAATAATAATAATGAAAATAATTATGAAAATAATTACAATAATAATAAACCTAATATAAATTATAACCAAAATAATTATCAACAATCTAATCAAGAAAATTATTCAAATTATAATAATTCTCCACCACAAATTTCAACTCAAAATGATAATAATAATAATGATAATAGTAATAATAATTATGATAATAATCAAAATAATAATAATGATAATTATCAAAATTATTATCAAATGAATGAAAAAAATAATAACAATTATAATAATAATAACAATAATAATAATTATAATAATAATTATAATAATAATAATAATAACAATTATGATAATCAACATGTAAATAATAATAATAATATAATTATTAATAATGGTAATGATAATGTTAATTATCAACCAAACAATGAAAATATTAATTATGATAATACGCCACAAAATAATAATAATTATAATCAAAATAACAATAATTATAATAATAATTATAATCAAGAAAATCAATATTATAATAATAATAATAACAATGAAAATAATAATTATAATAACAATTATAACAATAATAATTATAATAATTATCCTAATAATAATAATTATAATTATTATAATAATGATAATAATAATCAAAACAACAATAATCAAAAAAATTTTCAAAATTCCACTTCAAACGACGAAAACAACAACAACAACACAACATTAAATGAAAATCAACTAAGTCAAATGACGAATTTAAGCGAAAGAACAAAAAACTATTTCAAATCAGCAATGGAACAAAACAATTACACAAGCATAAACAGCAGTCAATCAAACAACACATTCAATTAAAAAAAAAATAAAAAAATAAATAAATAAATTTATTTAATTTTTCTTATTTTTAAATTTAATATAAAAATTAATTTTAATTTTAAAAATTCAATGTCGAATAATAATAACAACGATGACAATAATAATATAAACAACGATGATAATTTCAGCAACATGAACAATAATTTTAATGATTCAAACATGAATTCATCTTCAATGGCAAAAATGTTTCGTCAAACGAAATTAGATTATGAAGGAATTAATAATGCCCTATTAAAAAATATTGAAGTTCTGGACAATGAAAATACTCAATTAAAAACAGCTTTAACTGAGCTTCAAACTGATTTGAAAGAAAAAGAAAATTCAATTGAAGAATCACATAAAATAATAAAAAAATTAAAAGATGAATATTCAAAATTAATAAAAGAATATGAAAATATTGAAAATTATAATAATGAACTTATTTTAGAAAATGATAATAAAAATAAAACATTAGAAAACATTTTAAAATCAAACAATAATTTTGAAAAAATAAAAAACAAATTAGAAAATGTTTTAATAGAAAATGATAAATTAAAAAAAGAGAATTTTTCTTTGAAAAATAATTTAATTAATAATCAAAACATTTCAAATAAAAAAGAACAAGAATTTCAAACAAAAGAATTAATAATAAACGATTTAAAAGAAAGATCAGACAATTGGATAATTTTAATAAAAGAAAGAGAAAATATAATAAACGAACAAAATAAAAAAATTCGAGAATTAAATGATATTATAACACAAAAAGATGATCAATTAAAAGTTATGGTTAATTTTTCAAAAGAAATTAATAAAGAAAATAAATCAAACATAACTGAAATTACAAAACAAGCAGTAAAAACAATAAAAATATTTTACAATAGTTTAAATAACAAAAACAATGAAAATTTAGATAATGCTTATAGAATAGAATTTAAAAATTCTAATACGACTTTTTCTGATTTTGAAAATTATTTTATTAATAAAAATAATAATAATAATAATAATAAAAATAAAATTTCGTTTTATTTAGAAGATGCTTTGAATGGAATGATGTACATTCCGCTTGAATTAAAATCTGTTAGTAAAGAATTTTTGATGGACATGAATTTTAAAACTGAATTGTTAAAAAGTGAATATTTTTCTAGTTTGATTAGAGAAACGAATTTTGTGAATTTTTTAGAAGAAATTTTTCAAAAATTGAATTTTAAAGACACTGAAAGTTTAAAAAATTTGTGCTCGAAAATTATTACTTTAAAAACTAATAATGATTTGCTTATTAAAGAAAATATTGATTTGAAGAATAAAATTTATTTTTTATATGAAAATAAAAAAGAATTTGATTTGTATAGTCAAAAATTGAAAGATGATATTAAAAATAAACTTAATAAAATTAAAGAAAAATTTAATTTAATTGATAATAATTTGGATGGAAAAGTTAAAAATTTTAATAATGCAAATAAATATATTAAAGATAAATATAAAAAAGATATTGATAAATTAAAAGCAGAAATTATTGTTTTAAAAAGCGAAAATAATAAATTAATTAAAGATAATGAAAATTATAAAAATTTAATTAATAATAATGATAATAGAAATTTATTAAAAAATATTGAAAATCCAAATTTTAATTTAGATAATTATAATAATAGTAGTATGAATAGTGCAAGATTTAATAATAATAATATTAATAAAGATTGGAATCAATTTATTTTTCCTATTAATGAAGAAAATTTTAATATTTTTTCTTATAATAAAAATAGTTTTAATAATTTAAATAATACAAAATTAAATAATAATAATTCAATATTTAAATCAAATATTAATAATAATAATAATAATAATAATGAATTTAATGAAAATAATTACATAAAAAAGAAAAAAGAAATAAAAAATTTAAAAGAAGAAATTGGCCGCATTAAAAACGAAATGAATACGATAATGAAAAATCCAAATAGTTTTAATAATAATACAAATTCAAGCAATTTACTTTATTCTTCAACAAACAACAATAATAATAATAATAATACAATTCCAAATTCAAATTCAGAAAATAATAATACAATTAACGAACTTATTCAAAAAAACAAATCATTATCAAATGAATTATTATCATTAAAACAATATTTAAATGAATTAGAAAATAATAAATTTTCTCCTGATTTATTTATAAAAATGTTTTATAACATAAATTCAAAATTATTTTCTTCTTCAGAATTAAAAAAATATTATTCAATTTATAATTCAAATTCAATTCCCGGAATTATTGATATTTTTAATCACAATATTGACGTTATTAAAAGAAATATTAATGAAAGTCATTTTGATATTGACACTAGTTATTACACAGACATTGACGAAAATTTAATTAATACGAAAAACTCAAATTTAAATAGTAGCTATAGATTAGTAAATGAAAGAATAATAAAATTGAAGAAATTTGAATTTGATTTTTTAAATTTTTGTGAGATTTTGAAGAATTTTTTAGTTGCTGAAGAAATTATTATAAAATTAATATTTAATAGTAATAATGATATTATTCAATTTGAACCTTTGGAACAATTATTTAAATTATTTGAAGATGCGCTTAATTATAGAATTGATGATATGAATGATGATGTTATTTTTATTAGAAAATTAATGATAAGATTTATTAAAAATCAAAAAAATTGTTTAGGTTTGAGTTTAGAATATGCGTCGAATAATAATAATTAATATTTTTTTATATAATAATAATATAAATAAATTATTATTTTTTTTTTAATAAAATCTAATTAATTTTTTTAATGAAAAATTCTTATGAAAATAATATTGAAATTACATTAAATCCTTTTATTTATTATTATTATTGGGTTTTTATTGGAATTTCTGCAATTTTTGGACAAATTTCAAAAATAATTTTTAAATCAAATTGGAAAAAATTTGGTAAAAAAAGTTTAATTACTGGAATTCCTTTTTTAAGAACACAATTTTTTGTTTTTCCTGTGATTTTAAATTTAATATTTTTTATATGGTTAATTTTCATATTCAAAACAAATATAAATTTAAATAATAAATATTTTACACTTAAAAATTTCTTAATTAAAATTCGATTTGGATTTTTATTTTCAAATATTTTAATTTTTTGCCTGTTTTTTTTAATTTATAATTTCGTTATTACACCTGCGTTTAAAAAATATCATTTTAGAGTAAGTGGACATATAACATGTGCGATTTTTAGTGGAGCGTTATTAAATCATTTGGATTTATTATGTAATAATTTATTTGAATTAAATAGAAATATTAATTTTTATTTAATTTTAGTTATAAAATTTTTATTATGGCACAATGTTTATTCTTTGTTTTGGAGCGCTTATTTATTTCATACTATTATTGAAATTTTAATTGGTTATGTAATTTCAATTTGTTTTATTTTATTTATTCATTTTATTAATTTTGATAATTTAGTTTATCAATTATTATTTGAATCTAATGATGAATTTAATAAATTCGATAAAAATATTATTTATATTTCAAATATGAGATCAAATATTATTAATAAAAAGAATATATAAATATTATTAATGATATTTATAATATTTTATTTAATAATATTATAATATTGATTATATTTAATTTAAAAATAATATTTAAATTATAATTTTTATTTATAATTTTATTTATAATTTTATATTAATATGATGAATAATCAAACTTTCGGTCAATATCAACCTCCTATTATTCAAAACAATCCAAATATGATAGTAACAAATAATCAATTAGGTTTAGGTTTAGGTGATGGTCGAATTGATTTAGGACTTTTTCCACATTTTTTTGTTTGCAATCAATGTGGTTATGTTGGTGATACAAAAATAGATGGAAGTTGTAATTGTTTAGATTGTTGTGGATATTTTTGCTTTGGTGGTTTATATGTTCTTTATACAATAATATCATTAAAAGATTATATTACATTTATGGAAGTAAGACATTCATGCCCAAAATGTGGAAAATACTTAGGAACTTATAAAACAATATAAAAATTTAATTTAATAATAAAATATCATTTTAATATTAATAAATAATTTAAAAGAAATTAAAAAATATTAATTAAATAAATAAAATTATATAAAATAATATATTATTCTATTAATTAATGGATACAAATCAACCTATTTTAACACAAGGAATAAGTAATAATCAAATAGCTCCTGTTATTGGTCAATATAATTTTAGAATAAGACCTCATTTTGTTATTTGTCCTCATTGTGGTTATAAAGGAGATACTATGGTGAAAGGAGATTGTAATCCTTTTGAAGTATGTTGTTTTTTTTGTTGTTCTTTTTGTTATCTTCTTTATTCTATTTCAAATATTAAGGATATTACTTTTATGGATGTTACTCATTATTGTCCTAAATGCAATCAAAGTTTAGGTGTTTATAAAACATGTGATTAAATAAACAAAATAATATTATTATTTAAATAAAATTATAATAATAATAAATTAGATTTAAATTTTTAATATTAATTAATATTTAAGATATTTATTTTTATATACAAAATTCAAAAAAAAAAAATGGAAATTTCATATGACGAATTACTTCAAATTAATCAAAGTATTTTTAATGATAGATATAAAGAAATTTGTGTTTTGGGAAAAGGTTCGTTTGGAAAAATAATAAAATCTTTGGATTTAAAATTAAATAAAGAAGTTGCTATAAAAATAATAAATAAATATAATAACGAAAATTATGATTTATTCAAAGAAGAAATTAATATTTTAAAAACAATAAATCACCCAAATATTGTTAAATTATATGATTATTATGAAACTAATAAAAATATTTATATTATAATGGAATATATTGAAGGAGGTACATTAAAACAATATTTAGAAAAATATAAAATTATAAGTGAAGCTAAAGTAAAAGAAATAATTTTTTATATATTAAAAGCTATTGAACATTTACATAAAAATTCTATTATTCATAGAGACATTAAATTAGAAAATATTATGTTAGAAAATGAAAATGATTTAAGTTCATTAAAAATAATTGATTTCGGTTTGAGTGTAAGATTTAATAATAATAATAATCATGAAAATAATAATTTCTGTGGAACTATTTTATATATGTCTCCTGAATTATTAGATAAAAAAAATATATATAAAAATTATAATAATAAAGAAAGAGACATTTGGGCTGTTGGAATAATAATGTATCAATTATTATATAATAAGCATCCTTTTCATAATAAAGGAGAATCTATGAAAATTTATAAAGAAAAATTGAAAAATTATGTTTTAAATAAAAATTTAAATTTTTATGATGAAATTAATAAAATTAATAGAAATGGGAAAAAATTTATTCTTCAATTATTAGAACCTGATTGGACTAAAAGAATTAATGCAAATTATGCATTAAAAAAAAGTTATTTTGAAAAATATAATAAATGTAATTATTTATTTGATATGAATTTTATGAGAAGCAGTGTGATGGAAGATAAGAAAAAAATATTAAAAAAAGGAAAAGAATTATTATTAGCAATGATTTTTTTAAAAAATTATAATAATAATAATTCTAATTTATTTAATAGAAAAAATTCTTCTAAAACAATTAATACATCAATTACTACGAATGATAATAGTTATATTTTCATTAATAAAAAAAATAGTATTAAAAAAGGTTTTAGTTTTAATAATTATAATAAAATAATTTCGAAAAATAAAATTAAATATTATTTAAATAATAAAAATAATCTTTTTATAGAAAATAATAATAATAATAATAATAAAATTTTTACAAATATTTTTAATAAAAAATCAAGTAAAAATAATAAACTAAAAATTAAATTAGAAACTGCAAGAAATCCAACAAAAATTATAAATACAGTATTAAATAATAAAAAAAATAATAATAATAATTATAAAAATGAAAATAATAATATTTGTAATTTAAATAATTATCAAAGCAATTCATTTAATAAATCATTAAATATTGTTTCTACTACTTCAAATAATTTTTATAAAAATAAAAATAATAATAATATTCCATTAAATATTCAAACATTATCAAATTTAGAAAATAAAACAAAATTTTCAAAAAATTATAGTAACAAAAATATTATGAATTATAAAAATAAAAAATATTATTTATCAAATAAAACAGAAAAAAATAAAAAGGTAGTTTCATTAATTAAACATAAAACAAATAAAAAAATCGAAAATATTATTTTTCCAATAATTTATCAATAATAATAAATTAAAAATATTATGATTATTTTTTTTAATATAAAATGTATAAATATTTATATATTAATGAAAATATAAATTTTATATTATATAAATATTATATTGTTTGTATTAAAATTATAATATTATTGATATTTATTAGAAATTTGTATTATTTGATTTTATTATATTTTTTTAATATTAATAAATTAAATTTTAAATATTAGAATTTAATTTTTCTTTTTATTATAAATATTATAAATTATTATTTAAAAAAATAAAAAATTTTTATATTATTAATTCATAAAATTTTAACTAAAATTATAATCAATGGGATCTAAAAATACAAGAAAAACATTAAATTCTTCAACAACAACAAATTCAAAAAAAATAGAAGATCTACCTAAAATTAAAATAGAAAAAGTAAATAAAAATACATTTGAATATTTATCAATAATAGGAAGAGGTGGATTTGGAAAAGTTTGGAAAGTTTATCATAAACAAAAGAAAATGAAATATGCTTTAAAAGAAATGAGTAAAGCAAAAATTTTAGATAAAAAAAGCGAAAAAAGTGTCATTTACGAAAGAATTTTATTATCAAAAATGAATCATCCTTTTATAATTAATATGCATTATTCATTTCAAGACAAAGATAATTTATATATAATAATGGATTTATTAACCGGAGGAGATTTACGTTATCATTTAACAAAACAAAAAAAATTCAACGAAGAACAAACAAGTAAAAATATTTTTATAATAATAATAAGAATTTTTTATAGCATGTTTAATATTAGGTTTAGAATATATTCACAAAAACAATATACTTCATAGAGATATAAAACCAGAAAATTTAGTATTAGATTCAAAAGGTTATGTTAAAATTACAGATTTTGGAGTAGCAAAAATATATCAAAAAGAAAATTCTCAAGATACAAGTGGTACGCCAGGATATATGTCTCCTGAAGTTTTATGTTGTCAAAATCATACTTTCGCAACAGATTATTTTGCAGTTGGTGTGATAGGCTATGAATTTATGACAGGAAAAAGACCATATTTAGGAAAAAATAGAAAGGAAATTAAAGATAAAATAATGTCTAAACAAATAAAAATTAAAAAAAATGATATGGAAAAAGGGTGGGGTATTGAATCTGCAGATTGTATAAATAGATTGCTAGAAAGAAAACCTTATAATCGTTTAGGCTATCGAGGAGCAACTGAAGTTAAAGAACATAGTTGGTTTAAATATTATAGTTGGAAAGATTTGTATTTAGGAAAATTAGTTAGTCCTTTTATTCCAAAAATTGGCGATAATTATGATCATAAATATTGTAATAAACCTGAACATATTGGAATTGATACACAAGAAAGATATTATAAAATTATTAATGGAAATAATATAAAAAATGTTTTTAAAGAATTTTATTATTTTGATAGAGATTTGGAAGAAAATGAAAAAAATGATGATTATTTTAAAAAGAAATTTATTAATCCACATTTATTAATGTATTATGATGAAAATGAAGAAAGTACTGATACTAATGATGCTGCTGTGATAAATAGAAATATATTTAATAATAATAGTAATGAAGATGAAGTTTATTCTGAAATTAAAAAAAATTATGTTGGACCGTTTAAGTTATATAATTTATTTAATAATAATAATAATAATCATCATTATGGCATAAAAAAAGGAAATAGAACTACATTAAGTTTGATGATGAATAAAGATTATTCAAAAAATGATTCAAATATGAATATGAATAATAGTTTTAAAAATTTAAGTTTTAGTAATAGAAAAAAAAATAATAGTAAAACAAGTGGGTATGGTTATTAATTTAAATAAAAATAATAACCTATTTTATTTTGTAAATTTTTTTAATTTTAATTATTTGAATGAATATAATATATTATTATTATTATTTTAATGCTAATATAATATTTAAATAATATATTAATCCTAAATACAATCCATGTTTATTCATTGTTATATTTAATAAAATTATTTAATAAAATATTTATTATTTTAAAAAAAAGAAAAATAAATAAATAAATGGGAATGTGTAATACGACAGAAGAATACAATAAAACACCCGAAAATAATCATCCACCGATAGAAAAAGTTAAAATAGAAGAAAGCAATAAAAAAGATAAAAGTAATATGGAAGCCCCTCAGCCTGTTTCTTTCAAAAATAATAATATAAAAAATATAATTAAAATGAAAGTAAAGATTGAAAAAGGTGATGTCAATAAACCTACTAAAATTTTATATAATATAGATAAAATATATGATGATTGTGATTTAAAAGAATTAAATGAATCAAATACTGAATTATATATTAATGAAAAAAAATATGACTATAAAACTTATTTTACCCCTGAAAAAGAAGGAATATATGAAATACAATTAAATATAAAAATTTTAATGAAAAATTGTTGTTACCTGTTTTTTGGCCTTAAAAATTTACAAAGTCTTGATTTAACTTCATTTAATACACAAAATGTAACTAATATGAAAGGAATGTTTTATAAATGCTGTAATTTACAAAGTCTTGATTTATCTTCATTTAATACACAAAATGTAACTAATATGCGTTGTATGTTTTATGAATGCCAAAAATTACAAAATCTTGACTTATCTTCATTTAATACACAAAAGGTAACTGATATGAGTCATATGTTTTATTATTGCTATAATTTAAAAAATCTTAATTTACTTTCATTTAATACTCAAAAAGTAGAATATATGGATAATATGTTTTATAATTGCTTTTATTTACAAAGTCTTGATTTATCTTCATTTAATACTCAAAATGTAACTAATATGAATAATATGTTCGGTAATACTGGTCTGAAAAGAGTAGTTGTTAATGTTCAAGATAATAATCTTATCTCTCAAACCAAAGATAAATCTTTTGAAATCTTATATGCATAATATTTTAAATTTTATATAAAAATATATTTTATTTAATAAATAAAATAATATGAAAATTTATTATTTCTAATGATAATTTAAAGATTAATTTTATTTTTATTTTTTTATTAAGATATTTGAGGATTGAGATGGGGATTAATTAAATTATTTTCAACTTATAATTATATTAAAAATAATAATATTAACTTAAAAAGGTTTACTTATTAATTCTCTATAATTTTTATGCATATCTAAATAATTACTTCCTGGTCCATTTTTCATTCCAAAACTTTTATTTTCTTTTAAATAATTTTCATGATTTTTTCCTATATTCGGTGCACTTACTCTACATAAATCTATGAATTCAGAAATACTTTTTACTTTATTTGAAGGTTTATCTCCTTTTATTATATCATCTTTTGTTAAACTAAACGTTTTTGTTCCAGGTGAAAGTATATTAAATTTAACAGATGTATAGCCCATATAATTATGACGTTTTGGTATTTTTGGATACCATGCACTATTACTAACAGTTTTATTAAAATGAATTTTATTTTTATTTTCTTGTTCTGTTTGAAGATATTTTTCTCCGCTTTTTGAAATATTTAATTTTGTGTTTGGATTTAAATTAAAAATGTCACTTGATGTGTTTTTATAAATATCTTGAAGTTGTTTTGATTGAGTAATTGTTTCAGATTGAATATTATTATTATAAAAAGTTTTTGCTTTATTTTTATTATTTTCTTCTTCATTATTATTATTATTTTCATTAATTTCAATGTTTCCTTCAGTAAAAGATTTAAAATTTTTATTTTCATATTCATTATTTTTATTACCATAATCATGTTCTTCACTTAAAATAGAATAATGAAATTTATTTTTAATTTCTTCATAAGTGGGAATTTTTTTTCTATTAGGATGTATAAATTTACTAGCTAACAAATCACCATTCAAGCAATTTGGATGTTTAACAATCCAATCATAAAATAAATAACCTTCTGGTTTGAATTTATCTTTTTTAAATCTTTCATTATGATTAATAAAATTTTCAAAATTTCCAAAATTATCATTAATTATATTTTTCAATCTATTTATTACCATATTTTCTGTTGAAGGTTTAGTTGAATATTTTGAAGGTTCTCGTTCTAATGTTCGTTTGTAAGGTTTGGTAATTTTTCTATAATAATAAATAGGAGGAGAACAATTTAATCTATAATCAGAATTTTCGTATAATTTTCTTTGATAATATTCAGGAGAATTTATTGAAATTTTTGATGGTCTTCCTAAATTTGGTAAAGTATTATTATTTCTTTGAGAATATGTGTAATTTGTTGTTTCGGTTTTTGTATAATTTGTGAAATTTTTTAATGTGTTGAATTTAGATTTTTGCATATTTTTTTTATTATTATTATTATATTTAAAATATGTTATGATTTTATTATTTAATTTTAAATATTTTTTATAAGTTTTATTATTATTATTAAAAATAATAAAAAAATTATGGAACAAACAATTTCAAATGGCAATGGAGGAACTGGAATTTATGGTGATAATTATAGAGATTTTAAAAAATATTTAGAAATAGAAAAAATGAATAGATTTAATAATAATAATAATAATAATAATGACAATGGTTCATCAAATACAAATAGTAATTATGATAATACTAATACGTTTAATACTTCAAATTATTCTTCTTTTAAAGCATCTACAAATCGAACGCCTTTTCAATACACACCTTTAAAACGAACTTTAAATGAAAATTCAATTCGACCTTTGTCAGTAAATCAAAATTTCAATTCAATAAATAATAATAATAATAATTTATTAGAAAATAATCTCAATAATAATAATAATATTATTAATACTTTAAATAATAATAATTTATCTTCTCAAATTTCTGATTTAATTTCCGAAATAAATTCATTAAAATCTTTTGTTTCTAAATCAAAATCTGAACAAAACGAACTTTCACAAAAAATAATTGATTATAATAACATTATTACTGAGCAAGAAAAAATAATTCGAATTAATAATTTAAAATTAAATGAACATGACAATAAATTAAGTGAAATTTTATTATCTTTTAATAATTACTTAAATTTAAATTCAAAAACGAGCACAATTATAAACGAAGTAAATAAAAAATTAGAAAATTGTGTTAAAAATACAGAACACAATGATTTAAAATCCACAGTTTATTCATTAAATAAAGAAAACGAACAAAAAATAAATGAAAATATTAATAATATTAATGATATTAATATAAAATTAAATGAAATTCAAAAATCAAATGAAATTTTTCAGAAATTTTCTTTAGATAAAATTTCAACAATTCAAAAAGAAAATTCAAATAATATTTTACAAAATCAAAACGATTTAATTAAAATGGAAGAATCAAAAGAAGTTCGAATTAATACTCAATTATCGCAAATGAAAAATTTAATAAATAATAATAATAATAACATAAAAGAAGAAAGTGAATTTCGTAAAAAAATGATAAATGAACTTCGAAATGAATTTTTAGAAATTTTTTCAAAATTCGAAACGAAAATAAATTCAATAGAAAAAAACACTTTAGAAAGTGAAAAAAATTTAATTAATATGAATAAAGATTCTATTAATTCAATTAATGATATAATTAATAATAATAATGATAAAAATAGTTTTGAATTAAAATCAATAAAATCTTTATTAGAAGGAAGTTTAATTAAAATAGATTCAACTTTGAATAAAGAAAAAAAAACAAATGAAGAAAATTTTACGAGTATTAAAAAAAATTTAATTGAAGATAAAAATAATATTAATAATATTGAAAATAATTTAAAAGATAATATTAATAATATTGAAAATAAACTTGATAATTTTAGTAAATTTAATAATGATTATTTTACAAAATTTGATATTTTAAATGAAGATTATAATAAAAATAAAAAAAATACTTTCGAAATGATTTTAAATAAAGAAAATGAAATTAAAGAAATTTTTAATAAAAATTTAATAGAAAATGTGAATAATTTAAAAGAAAATATTAATAATAATAATGATTCTTATTTAAAAAAAATTGATGATTTAAATGAAAAAATTAAAGATTTACAAAAAATTGTTGAAAAAATTATTGTTAATAATGTTAATCAAAATGATATTAATAATATTAATAATAATAATTTTAATGAACCTAATACAACATTATTAAGAGAATACATTGAAAAAATTGTTAATGAAAATATTTTACCTTTCAAAGAAACTATTAATAATTTTAAATTAATGTTAAGTCAAACTTTACAAAAAGAAATTGAAGATATTCGAAATAAAATTAAAGTTGATGATGAAGAAAAAATGAAAAAAATTAATGAAATGATTGATAAAAGAATTGATAATAATAATAATGAAATTGAAAATAAAATTAAAGAAAAAAATATTATTTTAGATGGAAGATTACAAGAATATATTGTTGAAAGTGAAAATAGAATTAAAAAAAAATATGATGATGAATTTAAAAAGGTTAGTGATGAAATTAAAGATATTATAAATAAAATTGAAAAGGTTGAAAATTAATTTTATATAGAAATTATTTTTTAAATATTATTATTATTTTAATAATTAAATTATTAAAAAATATTTTTTATGATATAAATTTTTATAATTTGATTGAAAATAAAAATTTAAATAAATATTTAAAAATTTATTATAAAATATTAAAATTTTTAATATAAAACATACTTTTGAAAAAATTGGGGATTGGGGATTGGGGATTGGGG
>JAEEGK010009580.1_pt1 | contig 22575 bp, 25 predicted proteins | sample 8958771 | NCBI WGS metagenome assembly JAEEGK01 (sample SAMN16246547, study PRJNA631951) | gut metagenome | biome: gut microbiome; feature: rumen; material: SC-attached | host: Bos | place: Iran: Karaj | collected 2018-10 | reverse complement strand
GCTGCAGCAGAATGCTGAGTAGGGCTCAGTATTATGCACAAATGGGTTATAAACCTGAATCTAATGACACTTCTGTATATGATTCTACTTTGGGTGGCTTCCAGGTAGAAACAAAGAATGGAAAGCAATTATCAATCCAGAAGGAGTCAAAAACAGGAGATGATTTTGGAAGATATTCGCAATATAACGAATCTGTTAAAGAAAATACTTCTACTAATCACAAATGGAGATCGGACGATGACTATGTGGAAGTGATACGAGCTGAAATCCCTTCGGTTATGTATAAAGAATTTGACCTAAACGATGTGATTTTTAATGTTGTTAAAGCTCTACAAGATATAAGTCGAGTTAGATTTTATGGCATCACTGTACTATGCGATGTTTTAAGAGGCTCAGAACATAAGAAATTAAGTGACAATAAACTTGATAAGCTTCCTGAATATGGAATATATAAAGACTTTTCGTTTGAGGAAATCAAAACCATCATTGATTGGATGATTTCTGAACATTATATACTTCAGACTAAGGGAAAATATCCGGTACTTCATTCGACATATGAAGGATTGCATTATTCGGAAAGTATTACGGTGAATAAACTGGGAAAATTGCGTGATCAATTGTAATATGAATGCTAAAGAAACTTTAAAGGAATATTTCGGATATTCTTCTTTTAAACCGGGACAAGATGAAATAATAGATTCGGTTTTATCTGGTAAAGATGTTTTGGCTATCATGCCTACAGGATCCGGAAAATCAATCTGTTATCAGGTCCCAGCTCTTCTTTTGCCCGGCATCACGATAGTGATATCACCGTTAATATCTCTTATGCAGGATCAAGTCAAGTCCTTGAATGAAGCGGGAATTCATGCCGGATATATCAACTCTTCACTGACAGAATCTCAGATATCTCTTGTATATTCCAAAACCTTAAACGGCGAGTTCAAAATTCTTTACGTTGCTCCCGAGAGACTTGAAAGTGCTGAATTCATTGATTTTTCTGAGAGAGTGAGTATTTCAATGGTCACAGTTGATGAGGCACATTGTATCTCTCAGTGGGGTCAGGATTTCAGACCAAGCTATCTTAAAATAGTTGATTTTATAGATAACCTTTCCGAGAGACCTATAGTATCCAGTTTCACGGCCACTGCTACTGAAGAAGTTAGGTCGGATATATCCTGTGTGTTGAAACTACGAAATCCTAGAGTGGTTGTTACCGGGTATGATCGCGAGAATTTATACTTTACTGTAGAATCTATAAAAAAGAAGGACGAGTATGTCCTTGAATATGTTCAAAATCATCCGGAAGAAAGTGGAATCATATACTGCGCTACGAGAAAGAATGTCGATTCAGTATATGATATGCTCCGAAATGCAGGTATATCTGTTTCCAGATATCATGCCGGAATGGGGAATGATGATAGGAAGGAAAGTCAGAATGATTTCATTTTTGACAGAACTTCCGTGATCGTTGCAACAAATGCCTTTGGTATGGGCATTGATAAATCTAATGTAAGGTATGTTATTCATTACAATATGCCCCAGAGCATGGAGAATTATTATCAGGAAGCTGGACGTGCTGGAAGAGATGGAGAGCCCTCACAGTGTATCCTTCTTTTTTCAGCACAAGATATAATGATAGACCGTTTTCTGCTTGATCATAAAGAGTTTACGGATGTTTCCCCCGAGGATATAGATCTTATCAGAGAGCGAGATATAAAGAGACTTCAGGTGATGGAAGGATATTGCAGGACTTCCACATGCCTCAGAAACTATATACTTAAATATTTCGGTGAGAATAGGGATGAACCATGTGATAATTGTGGCAATTGTCATCGTGAATTTACCGAAATGGACATGACAGAAGATGCCAAGAAAGTCATAAACTGTGTATATGAGTCAAAAGGCAGATTCGGGCTGAGTATCGTGATAGGGACTCTTCTTGGAGCAAACAGAGCAAGATTAAAGGAAGTTGGAGCCGTCGATTATAAGTCATATGGAGCTCTTAACAATCGTTCGGAAGCAGAGCTTAGGCTTCTCATTGGACAACTTCTTCTGGATGGTTATATTATCCAAACAGTCGATAAGTATAGTGTTATTTGTCTTGGGAACATTGAACCACTTAAGAATCCCGAGACACGTGTTGTAATACGTACATATAAGGATAAGGAGCCTGAAAGAAGAACGTCAAGTCACAGAAGGAGAGGTACTGATTCGCTTACTAAGGCAGGATTTGACCTATTCGATATTCTTCGACAGTTAAGACTTACAATCGCACGAGAAGAGGGCATGCCCCCGTATATCGTATTCAATGACAAGACTTTGATCGATATGAGCATCAAAGTGCCTCGTGACAAAGAATCAATGCTTAATGTATCCGGTGTGGGAGCTGCTAAGTATAACAAATATGGAGAGCGTTTTTTGAATACCATAGCTTCTTTTATAGATATGAATCCGGAGGCTGTTACAAGCATTACAGAGTATGGAACTCCTTCTGATGATCTGGCAAAAGTGACAAAGAAGGAGAAAAAGCCAAGAAAAGAGAAACTGCATAAAGTTCCTTTCCATCTTAATCCTGGAGACGAGACGTCTTTCGAATATAGAGATCTTCTTGTTTTATCAGAGATGAAAGATGAGCTTAATCGCATAACAACTGCGGAGAATGTCAAAAAACTATTTGGAACTGATATTTTCAAATGGTTATCTTCTGTGGGATATGTAGAAGAGAGGCAGATAGACGGAAAGTGGTTTCAGATGCCTACAGAAATTGGTGCATCGAAAGGAATAACAAAGGTGGAAAAGACTAGTGAAAAAGGGACTATTTATGAGGTCCTTGCTTATCCGCTTGGAGTTCAGAAAGAAATAATAGACCATTTTATTACAAAAATATGAGTGAGATTACATTGGTTATTAAATAATTTCTCACTAAGTTAAAATGAGAAGCAGTATGAAGAGGATGGTACGAAGTTCTTATTCAATTGCTATATTCCAAAAAACAACGATGAAACCTCTGAGATAGATGTAATTATGCAGATCAAATATATTAAGGATACTGAAGCTCAAAGTAAGTGATCAATTATGGTTAAAGATATTGTAAGAGATCCAATGTTTTTGATGCAGAAGTCTGAACCTGCAACTGAAACGGATAGGCAGGTCATTGCCGACCTTATGGATACATTACGATCTAATATTGACAGGTGCGTCGGCATGGCTGCTAATATGATCGGAGTAAAGAAGCAGATAATCGTTGTGGCTTCGGGACCGATGATCTTTCCTATGGTGAATCCGGTAATTACTAAGAAAACCGGAATGTATAAAACAGAAGAAAGCTGCCTGTCTCTTGAAGGTGTCAGACCTTGTGTTAGGTATAAGGAAATAGAAGTGGATTATCTTGATCAGGATTTCAAGAAGCAACATGGAAAGTATAGTGGATTTGTTGCTCAGATAATCCAGCATGAGATCCAGCACTTTTCCGGAGAATTGATCTGAAGGAATGTATCATGCTAACTCAAAAGCGGAATTCCTTATATGCGTAATTTTCTTAGTGTCGATATATGAAGAAAAATAATATGGCTAAAAGAAGCGGTTCTGATTCATCTGTGCAAAGAAATATAGAAGCATATATATTTGACGAAATATGTAAGCAATGTGAGGGCTTTACTCTTAAGAGTAATGTAAAGCTTCCTTTGGATGATGATTGTAAAACATATATTTGTCCCGATTTCTTTTCCGAAGAAAATCATATTATAGGAGAAATACATACACATATCGGAAGACTAAAGAGTTCACAGGCTGATAAGATTGCCGGTGATGTTCTTAAGATGATATTATTTGAAAAGCTTTCCGGGACAAGTTACAGGAAATATATAGTTGTATGTGATGAAACTGAAATGGAGCAGCTAAAGGGTGATTCGTTTTTAGCAAAGGCTATAAGAGAATACGACATTGAGATAGTTTATATAGGATTACCCGATGATCTTCTTGAATCTTTGAAAAAGACAGTTAAAAAACAAAACGTAATGAATGATAGTTCGGATACCTTATAGATTTAGAAGCCCGGAATGACTTTTGGAAAATGATATGGGACAAGATTAGGGAGATGGATTAAATGCCTTTCCAGATAATCCGCAACGATATAACAAAAGTACAGGCAGACGCCATAGTCAACACTGCTAATCCAAAAGCCACATTCGGCTCGGGGACAGACGGTGCTATATATAAAGCTGCCGGAGAGAAGGAACTGCTTGCTGAAAGGAAGAAGATTGGTGATATCGCTCCCGGTGAAGTGGCTGTTACTCCTGCGTTTAAACTCAAGGCTAAGTATATCATCCATACTGTCGGGCCTGCCTGGAATGGTGGGGATGACGGCGAATTTGATATTCTCAGGAACTGTTACAGAAAATCTCTTGAGAAGACGGAAGAACTCGGATGCGAATCGGTTGCTTTTCCGCTTATTGCTACAGGTGTATATGGCTTCCCTAAGGATGAGGCACTTCGTATTGCGATGGATGAGATCGGTTCATTCCTCATGAAATCGGATGCGGATATCTGTGTTTATCTGGTCGTATTTGACGCTGGTTCATTTAAACTGTCCAGAAATCTCTTTTTCCAGGTGGAATCATATATAACCGATAAGAAGGTTCTTAAGGCTCATGCCGATGAATATTGGATCAATGAAAGAGAATACATTCATCACAGGAACCGTGTTCAGACAGATAAGAAGATATTTACCTCAAGTACATTTGACAGCGGGCAGTACAAGAAATCCGGGAAGGATGAAGGCACATTCCTGCAGTATCTGATACCGCTGCTAAATGAAAAGGGTATAGATAACGCCACGGCATATAAGAGTTCAAATATAGACAGGCGAACCTTTTCCAAGATCATGTGTGGAGATACGAAGGTTCCTCAGAAGAGGACACTTCTCGGATTGTGTATCGGGTTAAAGCTTGATCTTGAAGAATCCAAAAAGCTTCTTGCCAGTGCTGATATGGCTTTTAATCCGCTGGATGACAGAGATAACCTTGTCATAGATTGTATCAAGAACGGTCAGTATGACATCTTTGAAGTGAATATGATGATGAGTATATGCGGATTTGAGTATCTGGGTAATGTGCTTGATCCGGAACTTGATAAGAAGAGTAAGAAAGGGCAGAAATAAAGGTTTTCTGCTCTTTTTTCAATTGTCCCGCTGCGGGCGACAAATGTTTTCTTTTCACGTAGTAATCTGTTTTCAGAAATGATAAACAGATTCGGTGCATGGCACCGGGGAAGGATGAAAAATATGTACGGAGCAATTCTTGGCGATTATGTGGGAAGCAGATTTGAATTTGACAGACCCGGATGGACGAAGGATTTTGAGTTCATTACTAAGGAGAATAATTGGACCGATGATACGGTCATGACCATAGCGGTTGCGGACGCTCTTATTTCCGCAGGTAAGGATGCGGAAGGTTCTGAGATCGAAAAGGCTGTGGTTAAGTCAATGCAGAAGTGGGGAAAGAAGCACCCCGGTGCTGGATACGGCGGAAGATTCAGAAGATGGTTGTCTGCAGAGAATCCTAAACCTTACGGAAGCTTCGGTAATGGTTCGGCTATGAGAGTGTCTTCCGCAGGGTGGATGTATGATTCTCTTGAAAGGACGAGAGAGGTTGCAAGGGCTACCGCTAATGTAACCCATAACCATCCCGAAGGAATCAAGGGTGCGGAGTGTACCGCGGCTGTGATCTTCCTGGCAAGGATCGGATCAACCAAGGAAGAGATAGCTGATTACGTTTCCGGGGAATTCGGTTATGACTATTCCGAGACACTTGAAGAGATGAGAGCACGCCATAAGATGGATGAATCCTGTATGGATGCACTTCCCAAGGCTCTCAGAAGCTTTATGGACGGCAAGTCACTGGAAGATACTATCCGTAATGCGGTATCCCTTGGCGGAGATACTGATACGATCGCGGCTATTGCGGGAGCTATGGCAGAAGGAATGTATGGAATTCCGGTTCTGTATAAAGGGAAGGTTCTCCTTTTCGTCGAAGACGATATGAGAGCGGTACTCGGAGAGTTCGAGAAGACTGTCGGAAGGCTTAAGGAAAAGGATATCACCCGGACCAAAGATGATGAAGAAGAGGATGAGTATATTGATGATGATCCTCTGAGTGCTGCATATCATCTTTTTGCGGATGAGGAAGAACAGTATAAGAAAAATGATGCGTTCCCGGTCTTCCTGAGGGAACTTGCAAAGAGGACTCTTGAAGGCGGAACCGTGCCTGTACCTATGGTGGTGGTTGAAGGTGATCTGTTTTCCGGGATGGATCCGGAGAAAATTACTGCCGGTGATGAGTTTACCCTTAAGGAACAGGTAAGACTCCGTATGGATACGATGACCGATCCCGAGGGTAAGCTCTGGATGCCGCTGTTTCTGAATATGGATGAGCTTGAAAAAGGCGAGACGGCGAATGTGAGGATGGAAGTAAGGATCATGGATATCCTGAAGGCGGGACTGGACAGAAATGATGTTGAGGGCGTGGTTGTAAATCCCTTTGATAAGCCGTTTGTATTCCGCAAGAATATGCTGGGTCATTTCATTGGGAATATGGAATATATTTCGAAGAGAGAGATAGTTTGATATACAGGATAATTAATGCAGGATTGATAATCCGCTCCGGTGTGATAAACTCATATTGTAGTAGTGAACATAAGGAGGACCCCATATGTCTAAAGCATTGGTTGCATTCTTTTCCGCCAGCGGAGTAACGAAGAAACTGTCAGAGAAACTGGCGAAAGCCATCGGAGCGGATCTGTTTGAGATTGTTCCCGAGCAGCTGTATACGGATGCGGATCTTAACTGGAGAGACAAGCAGAGCAGAAGCTCCGTTGAAATGAATGACAGATCGTGCAGGCCTGCGATATCCTCGAAGGTCGGCGAAATATCCGGCTACGATGTCGTATTTGTGGGATTCCCTGTATGGTGGTACCGCGAGCCTTCGATCATAGATACCTTCGTGGAAAGCTATGATTTTTCGGGCAAGACGATAGTTCCTTTTGCGACGTCGGGCGGAAGCGATATCGGAGATTCCGGTAAGAATATCGCAGAGCTCGCTAAGGGTGCTAAGGTCGATGCTGGCAGGAAGTTTTCCGCAAATGCATCCGAAGCTGATCTGAAGGCATGGGCTGAGAAGTTCCTGTAAGAGGATTCTTTATGAAATCCATTCTGATCAAGGATACAACGAAAGAAGAAAGAGAAGAGATAATCAGGGCTTCTCTTGATTGCGGTGCGGGCGGATGTGAGAACTGTTCATCCTGCTGGCTGGGCGGCGGAAGCCCGTGGGGCATATATCAGGACTATATCGACGGTAAGCGTGAGATCAGCGAGATCAATATGAAATACATGGAAGAATACCGTCAGGACAGGCAGATATTATGAATGAAGCGCCGGATATACATACCTCAACCGAAGACGAGCGCAGAAAGTACATAAAGAACCGCTATCCCTGCATATCCGACTGCGATATGTGCGGTCTTTGCAAGGTGTTCCATGGTAAAGACCCCGAAAATGCATATGCGGATTATATAAAGGGAACGCGTTCTTTTCACGACGTTTCCGCGGAATATAAGTAGATCTGAGATGCTTGACTTGAAGAAATAAAAGTCATAAAACGAACTTACAAGGTACGGACCTGCAGTGTATATATGCGGGGGCCGTGCCTTTTTTTATCAAAATACTTGAAATCAATCCTTAATCGAAAAAGCTCCCCCTCAAAGGGAAAAAAGAATACTTTTCGCATATTGTAAATTACATCTTTTTACTGCAAGATAACAAGTGAGATAGTGGCTTCACTGGGGGGGGATATCCATAGTCTTTCCGGAGGTATCTATATGAAAAAGAGTATCAAACAGATGGTGGGAAAACGCATAGTTTCTGTCAGTTTGAGCGCGCTCCTTGCGGTCACTGGTCATACTATTTATAATCCAGGATAATAGACTAAGACACATCGGAGATCGGGTTAATTGTATTTTCAGAAAAGATGAAAAGAAAGAACTGATAACCTGCATTTAAGAGGCCAAATATGAAACTATTGATTCTTATCATACCGGTAATACTCATACTTGCCCTGGTCGGAGGGTGCGCCCTGAGAGGACAGATCATGGACGGAGACGGTATGGTGAACTCTTACCATCAGATCAGTCAGGATGAAGCTAAGGAACTGATGGAAGCTGATAACGGAAGCATTATCGTGGACGTCCGCAGATGGGATGAGTATAACGAAGGGCATATTCCCGGAGCTGTATGTATTCCAAATGAAGAGATCACTGACGCAAGGCCTGAAGAACTTCCGGATCTGAATCAGATAATTCTTATCTATTGCAGAAGCGGAAGGCGGAGCAAAGAGGCTGCCCAAAAGCTTTTTGATATGGGATATACGAATATTTACGAATTTGGCGGCATCATAGACTGGACCGGAGAGATTGTTAAAGAGGAAACGGATATGGGAGAAGATTTCAATATGGACCCTATAGCATACCCGGTGGTCTATATCAACGGAGTATATTTCAGTGTGGAATATGAGGACAACAGTTCGGCTGAAGCCTTTCTTGAGAAGATAAAAGAAGAACCTCTGACGATCGAAATGCACGATTATGCTAATTTCGAAAAGGTGGGAGATCTTCCCTGGGAGCTTCCGACCAATGATGAGAAGATCACAACCGAGCCCGGAGATATCATCCTGTATCAGGGTGATCAGATAACGGTTTATTACGATGAAAATACCTATACATTCACGAAACTCGGTCATCTCGAGATAGATGACATCGACGCATTCAGAAATCTGCTCGGAACCGGCAACGCAACCATCGAGTTTTCGGTAGAATGGACTGAGTGAGAAAAAAACAACCCGGGGATAAACATAATGATAACAATATCAGACGAACAGAAGATATATGAATTATCACAGATCTGGAAGGATGCGGAGTACAATTTTGCTTTTTGGGATAAGGTGAATATTGACTGGGACGCGGAATACAAAAAAGCTCTTCCCAAGGTGCTGGCAACCTCGGATGTGTATGAATACTACCGGGAACTTGCTCGCTTTATAAATCTGCTCGGTGACGGTCATACCGGTATCAGCTTTCCGCCGGATATTATGCAGAGCACGGAGTATTATTCGATGCTTCCGGTTTATCTTGCCGGGATAGAAGGCCGGTTCATTGTCGTAAGTGTAGGTGAAAACTATAAGGACGTGATCCCGATGTTCAGCGAACTGAAAAAGTTTGACGGTGTGGATATCGGTGAATACATAAAAGAAAAAATATATCCCTACATCTGGCATGCGAACGAGGAAGCCTGCGTAAGTGCCTCCCTGATCGAGCTGTTGTGGGGGAAAGCCGGCAGCGAAGCGGTTCTGACGTTTGAGAAGGACGGAAAAGAATTCGATGTCTGTATGCAGAGAACAGATCCCACTAAGATAAAGTGGGATGCCACCGGAATGCCTATTCCCCAAACAATTCCCGGGGATATGATCCTTGATGAGGAATCCATCAAGATAAAGATCACAGAGGACGATATTGCGGTGATCACAATCCCCACATTTATGGACGATTCCTTATCGGAAAAAATCTACGGGAAATTTGATGAACTGAGACGGGCCAAGGGTTATATCATCGATGTGCGCGGAAACGGCGGCGGGAACAGCAATAATGCAGACGCGGTTGCATCCCTATTTATCTACGGACAGTTTGAGAGCTGTGCTGCCGAGACTCAGATCTACGAGCCGACCTATAAGGCATGGGGATTATTCAGGGATGATTTCAAAAATGTATCCCCGGAAGATCTATCGGAGATGCACTGGGATGAGGAAAGCCTGAAATCCTACAGGATGTGCAGACATATATACTTCCGGAGGAGAAGTGACAGTGTCCAAAACAAAGCTCCCGGAAAAGCAGAAGGTCCGGTGGTGGTGCTTATGAACGGCAATACGGTATCTGCTGCGGAAGATTTTGTGGATGTTATGAAGATGCACACAAATGCCATTTTCGTAGGAAGTAACACGGCGGGAACGTCCGGTCAGCCGTACTTGGTTAGGCTCGAAAGCGGCGGCTATTACCGCATCTGCACAAGGCGTTGCATCGCTCAAAATGGGGAAGACATTTACAATAAAGGCTTTTCACCTGATGTCAGGGTTGAGATTACGCGGTCGGTTTTTATGGATGGACGTGACAAGGCTATGGAGACAGCCGTCAGCATTCTGAAAGAGCAGCTTGGAAATGTGACTGCGGAATTTGAGTTATAGTTATTTCACTGGTAAGTTTATACGCAGCCTTGATTTACTACCTATAAAATGATAAAACTTAGGTACTAAATTTGTTTTTGGGGGAATGGTATGCATATATATGACTCAGATACAGATGTTTTGTCTCGGAGACATAATACGGAGTATAGGAAGTGTCATTAAATGACACTTCCTATCCCTGCCGGATATTCTCTACTTTAAGTAGGTAGCATTTTCTGATGTACGAGAGTATAATCAGTGTCAGGGAGGCGGAAAGACAATGAACCAGTATGTTACAGGAGCAGTCATCAGGGAACTGCGTGAAAAGAATAAAATGACCCAGACAGGACTTGCGGATCTGCTGGGAGTGAGCGACAAAGCAATATCGAAATGGGAGACAGGAAAAGGCTATCCGGATATCACCCTTCTTGAACCGATCGCCAGGATTTTCCACATCTCCGTTACGGAGCTGATCTCGGGGAATGCGGTGAGAAATGCGAATGTATCTTCCAATATGCTCCGTTCGTCATTTTATGTTTGTCCTGTCTGTGGAAATGTGATACATGGCATGGGACAGGCGGTGATCACATGCCACGGGATAGACTTAAAACCGGAAATAGCAGAGCTGACGGATGAGGATCACAAGATATTTGTAGAGCGTATCGAGGACGAATACTTTGTGAGCATAGAGCATGAAATGACCAAGCAGCATCATATCTCTTTCGTAGCGGCTCTGTCATCCGACAGACTGGAGATGGTAAAACTCTATCCTGAAGGGAATCCGGAAGCCAGGCTGAAGATCTCCGGTGTCCGGAAGATATATTTTTACTGTAACAGGGACGGGCTGTTTGAACATGAGGTGGTAAAGGGGATCGATGACAGGGACAGGACCCACGATGACACACAGGAGCGCAGGGAACTGGAGCAGATCGCGAAAAGGATATTCGGGTAATACCGGACAGAAAAATAAATATATGATAAAAACAGGCATCATAATCGGGTGCCTGTTTTTATGTTTTTATCCATCAGTCAAAACAAGATTTGCCGGTAGAAATATCTGTCTGAATAAAAGAAAAATATTGGCACTTTTACCGAGGTTATGGTATAGTATCAGTATATATGAAAAACTTTGGAAATGGGAGATGATAGGGGATCAATAGACCCTGCAGATGCAGGGCTTATAGAGTTTGGTTCTCCTGCAGCCTGCTCCATAGAGGATCATAAGAGTGACAGGAAAGGGTGCTGACTTAACACCCATACCATCATAAAAAGTCGATATCATGGAGAATTTAATATGGGATATTTAATAAGCGAAACAACGAAAGAAGAGAGAGAACAGATAGTCCGGGAGGCTCTTGGGAATATAGACGGACAGTGTGACGGGTGCATGTCAGGGCTGGCAGATATGTACCAGGACTATATAGACGGAATAAAAGAAATCAGGGATATCAATATGGAGTTCCATACGAATTATGTTTCCGGTGCTGATGGCCCGGTAAAAGGCAGGAGCTGTATGGACTATTGATGATCTGTTTGTGGAAGAAACATGATTTTGACTAAGAGGTAGAGATTTGGATACAATTTACTATATTGTTGAAAGCATAGATGGAGATTATGCAAACCTGAGGCGTACCGACATAGAGTCAGACGAGGTTAAGCTGGTAGCAAGAGCTTTACTTCCCGATGGTATAGATGCAGGGACAAGATTAAAGTATGAGATGTTTGAATATGAGGTGATCAATGGATAGACTTAAAGATAAGAAATGGTTCATTTTGATCAGTGCATTGGTTGTAGTGCTGGATTGTACTATAGATTTTTTGCTGCTTAAAACATTCTGGAAGAAGTCGGAAGAGTAAATGATGTTAGGACTTGGAGTTTTTTATGAGTAGGACTTTGATCTATTATATGCCTGAGTATTACGAAGTTGCAGAGAAATTAAGAGATAACTATATAGAGCACAAACATAAGAAAGTTGATATCATATCTGAAACGGAACAGGATAATATTGCATATGCAAGGGAAAAGCAATATGATGAGGCAATCTTTATAGAAGATTCAAACATGGTTATCATTCACGACATAAAATCCGGTTATACTGAAAGGTTGCCTGTCACAGATGTGTATTATAAAGATTAATAAGGAGGATTAAGTGATGCAGTTCATTATAAAAGCCTATGATGGAGAAGGAATGCTGGACAAAAGGATGGAGGTCCGTCCGCGTCATTTAGAGGGCATGAAGAAGCTTAATGATCATATCATCTGTGCCGGAGGTCTTCTGGATGATGAGGGTAAGATGAAAGGTTCTGCCCTGATCATGGACTTTGAAAGCCGTAAGGAGCTTGATGATTATATCGCTAATGAACCTTATGTTATGTGTGACCGTGACAAATAGAAATACATTGCTGAAAGAAAGGCTGGGGACGGAAAGCCCCGGTGCTTAAAGGGGTACCCGTTGACTGGGGCAGAAAGCAGGAAAGATGAAAATTGGTGGATTAAAGCCTGAGTATGACCTGGCGCTGGCAGATTTAATAAGGGTTAATTTAAAAAATCATTCACTTGATATTCCGGGTACAGTATATTTTGATGAAAACCTGAATCATCTGAGTGATTATTATCTTTCAGAACCGGGCAGGCGTTATTACTATGTTGTGACTGATGACAACGATAAGCTCATTGGCGGCATAGGACTGGCGGAGTTTGAGTTTTTTGAGGATTGCTGTGAACTTCAAAAGCTTTATCTCGATGATAAAGTCAAAGGAGCAGGTCTGAGCTATAAGCTGATTTCTCTGATCGAAGACAAGGCAAAGGAACTTGGATATAAATATATGTATCTTGAGACACATGATAATCTTGCTGCCGCAATTCATGTTTACGAAAAAGCAGGATACAGAGAGATAGAAAAACCTGAAGGCGTTGTGCATGCAACTATGAACAGGTTTTTCATTAAAGATATTTAAGGGGGACTGAGAGGATGGGTAAGAAGATAGTAGTTGTAAATGCAGGGCCCAGAAAGGGCTGGAATACTGACATATTGGTGACTGAAGCTGCCAAGGGTGCAGAGGAGGCCGGTGCTGAAATCATCCGCTTTGATCTGTTTAAACTTGAAAAGTATACCGGCTGCATATCCTGTGTTGGATGTAAGAGGAATCAGTTCAAAGGACATTGCATTTGCAGAGACGGGCTTACTCCGGTCCTGGATGCCATCAGAGAGTCAGATGGGCTGATCATCGGATCCCCGAATTATCTTTCCAATGTAACGGCATCTTTCAGGGCGCTTTATGAAAGACTGATCTTTCAGAATCTTACATATAACCGCGAGAACCCCTGCTGTAAGGAGAAAGATGTTCCGGTCCTGTTTATTATGACGAGCAATGCTCCGGATACGATGTATTCGGAACTGGTAAGCAACTATCAGCAGACCTTCAATTCTTTTGTCGGTCCATGTGAAGTGCTGGTGAGCGGAGAGACACTGCAGATTAATGACTACAGTAAGCTTGACTGGGAATGGTCGATGTTTAATCCTGAACAGAAGAGGAAACGCCGCGAGACAGTATTCCCCGATGAGCGTAAGAAGGCATATGAGATGGGAAAAGCTCTGGCAGAGAAGGGAGTATAGTATGCTTTTCAGTAAAAAAAGCAGGGAACCGGAGATAAAATATGATCCTGACAAGCAGTATGCCATGATACGAAGTTCTATTTGTACAGGTGAAAAGGTAGCCGGTTTCAGGAATAAGGAAGATAGTCATTTTACGGAAGTAATGCTTATCCGATCATATGAGGATGAGCTTAGGTTTAAAGAAATGTATAACTTGGAAACTGTCAAAACAGAATATTGAAGGAGGCAGATTATGACTTACGAGAAAATTGTTGAGAAAGTAAAGAAGGCTTTAACAAAGACGGATTAAGTTATAATTATATAAATATTGACTATATTATAGCAATGAGATATAATTTTTGTAAACGGAAAAGGAGGGAAAATTATAAATGAAAACAATTAAAAAATCCGTAGCGTTTTTATTGGTAGCATTCCTTGCGTTTTATGCGTTTGAGAATGTTGGAGTGAATGCCGGTGCTTTTACGGAGGCAGAGTATATTGGCGAATATACACCGGAATTCAAGGTAGAAGCAATGATGGATAATACTGCCATTAAAGTCACGATACCTGAGCAGGCTTATATTAAAAAGACCAATTATTTTGGCCCTTATTATCCTCAAGGCTATGAGATCACTTTATTAGATGTTTCGGATGATACTGTAAATACTCAAGAGTTTACGGATAGCCTTTATGGAACGTATTATAATAATATTCCTAAAGGAGGATATGGCCCTTACGGGATTAATACCGATTCCAAGGTTGGTAAGGCCCAGGTGATCCAGGAGGATGGCACTAAGGACAGAACCTATGTTTATACTGACCTTGATCCGGGGAAATATGTGGTTAGGCTTCGTGCATATGCTATCGGTGATTTTGAATATATGTATATTGATAAAGATGGAAATGAAGAATATCGATATGATACCGGAATAAAATATTGGAGTGTGGCAGCTGAGGAAAAGATCAGTCTTAATGAGAAAAAATCAGCAGAAATAAAGATCGGATATAAGAAAAAATATGATTTTTCCAAGGTGAAGAAGGGTGATACCATCAAGTTTGGTTCGTATGAGCAGGATGGCAACATAATGAACGGCAGGGAGCCTATAGAATGGATAGTTCTGGAGAAGACAAAGAAGCAGATGCTGGTTGTCAGCAAGAACAATCTGGATAAGCTTCCGTATAATTCCGGCAGGGATCCTGTGACATGGGCAGATAGTTCTCTGCGCTTGTGGCTTAATGATTCGTTCTATAACGCAGCGTTTAATAAGTCTGAGCAAAAGCTTATCTCACTTACAACTCTCAAAAATAAGGCAAATCCTTCTACGGGCGTGTCGGCCGGAAAGAATACAAAGGATAAAGTTTTTGTTCTTTCGCTTCAGGACGTTACGAATTCATCATACGGATTCTCTAAGAAGATTTTAACCCATGATGCTATGCGCAGAAGTGTATACGGCTTTGATGAAAATCTGGGTGGAAGATGGTGGCTCAGAACCCCTGCTTACGATCAGTCTCATGTACTTTTTGTCGGCTCTGAGGGTGGACTGGAATATGAATATGGTATGTCTTTGACCAGCTGGTCAGCGTCTTCGTTGGGAGTTCGTCCGGCTTTATATATAAAGCTTAAATGAGAAAAAGGCAACGAAATAAAAAACACATAGTTTTACTGATGAGAAATAAAAGAAAGGATTAAAGACATGGGATACAGACAGATGGGCGGAGCAGTTGCTGCTTCATTGTTTACGATATCGGCTGTAGTTGCACCGGCGTTTCAGCAGGGAACGTTCGTTGAGGCAGCCGCAAAGGCAAAGCTGAATAAGACAGAGCTTACTCTTGTGGTCGGAGAAGCTTCGAAAGTTAAATTAAAAAATGCTAAAGCTGTAAAATACGAATCGACAAATACTAAGATAGCAACAGTAAACAAGAGTGGAAAAGTAAAAGGTAAGAAAGCAGGTACCGCAACAATTTACGTTTATGATGAGAACGGGAATGTATATAAGTGTAAGGTTACGGTCAATAAGAAAAACCAGGCTTCTGCAAAAGATTACGGAGATGTAGACCTTGGCGGTATGGAAATAATTATCAGGGATTGGTGGCATCCCGGCTTGGATTCCGATTACGTCCAGGAACCTGAAAACGAATATGATGTTGCAAGGGAAAAATATCTTCAGGACATGATGGATAAGTATAATTTTAAGATAGTTGAAGCCGGATTAGATGACTGGGGCGGTGCCTCAAGCAATTTTAAAGACTACGTAAATAACGGCGGAGATGATAAGAATTATATTTTTACCCTGCATGATGACGAGGTTTTAAAAGAGTCAATAAGTTCGGGTTTGATGTATGATGTATCAACTCTGGACTGCCTTGATTTCAGTTCAGAGAAGTTTTCCGGAAACAAGATTCATGAAAAGTACAGTTTAGGTTCAAATATTTATGGATTTTTTGGAGGCTATTCCGAGCCGAGGACAGGCGTATATTTTAACAAACAGGTATTGCGGAGCGCAGGAATAGATCCGGACAGTCTTTATGATGCCCAAAAGAATGGTACCTGGACATGGGATATGTTTGATAAACTGATGGATAAGTGTCAAAGAGATATTGACGGCGATGGAGATCTTGATATTTTTGGTCTTACATTGAACAAGACTATAATGCTTGACATGGCAGTTATGTCTAATGGCGGGGCATATGTAGGAAAAGATAAGAAAGGAAAGTTTACATATGAATTAGAGTCTGAAGCGACTTTGGAGGCGCTTCAGTGGTGTGTAGATATTTTTGCAAAGTATAATGATCACGTACCTGTGGATGCTCAGTGGGATTATTACATGCAGGAATGGAAGGACGGTAAGGCAGCTTTCATGGTTGATCAGGAATATATGAATTCAGATGTCGGTCAGTTCGAATATACAGATTTTGATACCGGATTCGTTATGTTCCCTAAGGGACCCAGAGAAAAGGATTATGCTACGCTGTTTGCAAACAATGTTTATACTATTCCGGCATGCTATGATGCTGAGAGAGCATGGAAGATAGCCTTTGCATGGAATATATACACCGATCCGGTTCCGGGCTATGAGGATTATAATGGATATATTGAAACTGCAAAACAGGGTAATTTTGACAGGCGCACTCTGGAGGAGACTCTTCCTATGATGTTTGAGTCTAAGCGGGGAAGAGTATTATATAATGAGGTAATACCTGGTATCGCAGTTGGTAGTGATCTGACATGGAATATATCTGCAGATACTGATTTGGCGGTACTTATTGATGGTTGCCGTGATAATTGGAAGAAAGCCATTAAAAACGTAAACAAATAATACCAAAGGTGACAATGGGGACGGTTCTCGTTGTCACCTTTTTTGTGACAATGGGGACGGTATTGAAATCCAGCAACAAACAAAACCATAGTACGAACAAAGGTCTCCCCTCGCATGAGGGGAGTGGATTGGAATTACTAATTACTCGGAAGCAAATGAAATTTCAGATGCTTCCTTAAAACAAAGGGAGCGGTAAAGACTAAGAAAAAGAAAGATATAACGCTAGATGATTCGTATGAAAAATGACTAAAGTAACATCACTTCATGCCTTTTTTCACTATGAAATATCCCGGTCATGTGCTATTATTGTGACATCATAAGAAGCGAGGTATAGTGGATATGAACAGGAAAATAGGTATGATAGGATCATTGGTCAATGCGGTTTCAGTATTTTTGTTCGCATTATTTCTGCTTATAGATTTCAAATTCGGATTCTTTTTTATCTGTATTATCTTGGCGTTGGGCTTTGTCTGCATGATAGCTGCATTTGACGCGGAATGTACAGAAAAAAATAAAGTGGCCGGAAGGACTGCACTTATATTTTCTGCAATATATGCAACTTTCATTATGCTGGTTTATTATACCCAATGTACGACAGTCACTAACGAGACTTTGTCAGAAGAAGCGAACCAAATACTGGAATATGGACATATGGGCCTTATGTTTAATATTGATATCCTGGGATATGGGATAATGGCTTTATCCACCTTTTTTATCGGGCTTACGGTTAATGTACGGAACAAAAAAGATAAGATCCTAAAGATAATGCTGATGCTGCATGGTCTGTTCTTTCCCGGATGCTTGATCATGCCGATGACGGGGATGTTCCTCGGAAGTCACGGTGCTTCTTCAGGTGGCGGTCTGAGCGGCGGTGTGATAGCGTTGGAAATATGGTGCCTGTTCTTCCTTCCTATCGGGATCCTTTCTGTATTCCACTTTAAAGAAAACCGGGAATGATTTTTTAAAAGCAATCTGCTATAACGGAAGCGGAGCGGTTCTTTTATGAACCCGACAGAACCGGGTTTTTAGCCCAATACCATAGATATATGAAAAAGAGGAATGAGCAGACGGGGCTCCTCGTCGGTAGCTTCAGCCAAAAACGGAAGAACACCAAGGAGACCGGATGCCGGAGATGGATTATGGATGAGATAAAGAGACTAAAAGAAATAGTGGAAAAGCTCCGCAGCGAGAACGGCTGTCCCTGGGACAGGGAACAGACTCATGCGAGCCTTAAGCCCGAGTGTATAGAGGAAGCGGCAGAGGTGGTATGCGGCATCAATATCCTGGAGAAGACGGGCAACGCCGAAAACCTAAAGGAAGAGCTCGGGGACCTGCTTCTGCAGGTTATGTTCCATGCGGTCATGGCAGAAGAGGAAGGGTTATTTACTTTCGAGGATGTAGCGGGAACCGTGGCTGACAAGATGGTACGCCGGCATCCTCATGTATTTAACGGCGTGACATTTGCCTCTGAAGAGGAGCGAAAAGCCTCCTGGGAGAAGATAAAGCAGGAGGAAAAGAAGGGAAAGGAAGATGCAAACCAATATCTTCCCGAGGCATTCGAAGAAGCAAGAAGCCTGATAGACAGAGCGGAAGAGCGTAAGGGGTATAGGAAATAGTTATGGAAAAACAGAAAATGATACAAAAGTTTGCTATTTTTCCATGAATCGGGTATAATGAATACTTACAGGGGTTCTATATTTTGATTCGACAATGAGGACGGAGGTATTTATGAGGGATTTTACAAGGATGGATAACTTACTAAAGGGTTTTGTGGAGCAGGGGACTAACCCGGGCTGCGCTGTGGCAGTCATGCAGGGGGATGAGCTCATCTACCACGGTGAGGCAGGTTATGCGGATATAGAGTCCGGGAAAAAAGTGGATGTACACAGTATGTTCAGCCAGGCTTCAACTACGAAACTTTTTACATATGCGATACTTGGGATGATATACGAGGAAGGAAAATTTCTGTTCAGTGATCCGCTTTATTACTATCTTCCCGAGTGGAAGGACACAAAGAAATATATTACTCTCCCAAACGGTGAGATTACTACGGCGCCGCTTGAAAAGCCGATCACTATACGGGATGCGGTCGCCATGATGTGCGGCCTGCCTTACTGCATGGTTCCGGCTGTTAATCCCGTGACGCCCACTCTGGCAGCTATGAGCCGGCAGATGGAGGAACTGTTGAAAAAAGGTCCGAGCACAATAGCGGAAGAGGTCCGTGTAATGGCAAATGTTCCCGTTATGTTTGAACCCGGCTCACATTGGCTGTACGGATTTGGTTCGGAAATAACCGGAGTGCTTGTAGAAACATTTGAAGGCAAGCCGTTACGTGAGGTATTCAAGGATCGGCTTATAGACCCTCTGGAGCTTGAGGATGCGGATACCTTTGCCCGCCCCGGGAATAAAGAACGGATCGTTACGAATTACGCCAAGAAGGGACCCGGAGAATTTGCCCCGACTACATATTTCGCCTCAATGGATCCTGAGAGCGTTCCGGCAGGAGCTCGTCCCAATCTTCTTATCAGTGCTCATGATTTTGCAGTTTTCATGCAGATGCTGGCAAACGGAGGAACATATAAAGGAAAGAAGTTTTTAGGAAGCGGGACCGTTGCCATGCTTCATGAAAACCAGTTGGGCCCGGCACAGATGGCCGACTTTGAAAATGACTATCTTGCAGGTTATGGATACGGTTTGGGCTTCCGTACACTTCTTACGCAGAAATACGGACACAACGGGCATTTGGGTAATTTCGGCTGGACCGGCGGCACAGGTATATGGGCTGAGGCGGATCCGGTTGATAAATTCTCCATTGTATATATGCACAATATGTTCCCGAATGAGGAGCTGTATCACCATCACAGGGTACGCGCGGTCATAAACGGGATAATGCTGTAAGGCTCCGATGGTACTGAGAATTACCATTTAGCTGTAATTAAAATTTTCCTTGACAAAAGGCGTATTTCAGTGTATATTTTATAAAAACAGTATATTTGGCAAACCATTCGAAAGGATGGGACTGCAAAGCTATAGGGACTAAAGGATTACAACGATGTTTTCACATGTCAGCCAGTTGCACCAATAAGGTTTGATATTATAGCATCGTAACGTTTAGTTTCGATGCTTTTTTCATTATAAGATTCAAAGGAGGATTGCTTATGAAGAAAAGGATTTCAAAAAGTTTAGTTATGGTTTTGGTGTTTGCGATGACAATTTTATGTCTTTCGGCCTGTGTAAAAAAGGATAAGACATCGGAAGATAAAACAGAAAAAACGGAGAAGACAAAAACCGAAAAATCGAAAGAAAAATCGGGCTCGGGGGATACAGGGAAGGATCTGACAGATGATGACGATAAAAAAGCAACACCTACAGAAATTGAAACGACTCCCGAACCTACAGACATAGAAATAACTCCGTTTCCTACGGAAAAACCAACTCCCGAGGTAAAAAAGGATGATATTATCTCCGTAAAATTATCCGAGGCGGCCATGGTTGAATATGAAACATATACGGAACCCAACGGTTATTTCACAGTGGATATTCCCAAGGGCTGGAAAGTTTCTATAGGCATAAAGCCATATGGAATAGTAGACATATATTCGTATGCTTTTGATATTTATGATCCGAAGAATCCCGACAGACGCTTCTATTTCAATTTTAATAACGGCGGAGCTTTAAAGTCTCAGGCGGCAAAGGATTTGTATATTAATTATTATGGTGCTAACTATGAAATGTCAAAGCTTCCGATTGCAACTGAGCTTTCTCCCAAAGGATACTTTGAGGGTCTAAGCGGATTTTACGACTATACCGGTTTTGAAGTGATAGACAGATCGGTTAATGTTTTGGGAAATGATGTTTTGGTAGCAAAAGCGGTATCAACTTTAACCGGCAAAAATATTGAAGGAATCTTTTCATGTGGTGTTATTGATATGCCAATGTATATGTTGGGGATTGATGCAGGAGTTCTGGTACCTTCAACAATAATCATGGAAACCGCGCCGGAAGGTGAGTTTTTAGACTGGAAGCCCGTTCTTGATCACATTTTTTCCACGATTATGTTTTCACAAGAGTTTGTCAACTTAAAGAACCAGGCAGCGCAGCAAATGATGATTAATTCTCAGATAATCATGAGTACGGCCAATGAAATAAGCGGCATGATCATGGACACATGGGAAAACAGCAACAGATCATATGCGGTTATTTCCGAAAAGAACAGTGATGCTACTCTGGGATATGAAAGAGTATATGATAACGATACCGGAAATTATTATCTGGCGGATCAGGGATTCAGCGATTGGTATGACGGAAGCCGTTATGTGCCCGTAGATTCGGATGATGCATATCTTAGTCCTATCAGCGGAACGATAAACTGGAAATAAACTTTAAACTTTCTTTAATCTTTATTGACGATATATTTAAACATATCTCTTATTATATGACTGAAAAAATCTAAGCTATCGAACTTTTTAAAGTTCGAAGCAAAAAGGAGAGATATGAAAAAAGCATTAAAGATTATCGGTAAAGTTTTGTTAGGGGTACTTATTGCGGTTGTTGTAGCTTTATTAATCGTGTTTATTTATCACAGAATACAGCTTTCAAACGAGAAAGAACTGTTTTCGAATCCGCCGTTGGGACAGCTTGTTGAAGTAGACGGGAAGAAAATGAATGTATATACCGAAGGTAAAGGAGATAAAACACTTGTGTTTTTATCCGGAGCATTCACCACTTCTCCTATATTGGATTTTAAGGAATTTACTGACAAGATAAAAGACGACTATAAGATCGTTATCATAGAAAAGTTCGGATATGGATTCAGCGATATCTCAGACGATGACAGAACAACCGATACAATGACAAGACAGAACAGGGAGGCATTGGCAAAAGCAGGTATCGAAGGACCGTACATTTTATGTCCTCATTCATTTTCAGGCCTTGAAGCTATCTATTGGGCACAGCATTATTCTGATGAGGTTGAAGCAATAATCAGTCTTGATATGGCGGTACCCAGGTGCTATGATGGCGAGGAATACAGTGAAAAATCCCTTGACTCTGCGGTAAGCGGCATGAAGATATTTTCTGTTTTTAGGGAAATGGGATTGGTCAGATTATTTATTACCGACGGTTCATTACCTGAATATCTGAACGAAAATGAAAAGGATTATATCAGGGCTATAGCAAGCAGAGGAAATAAAAATGAATCATGGCAGAGCGAAGTAAAACACATCAGGGATGATATTAAAATGTTAGACGCCGAGCCTATACCTGATGTTCCTACATTGATGTTTGTATCTGACGGATCAGGTACTACCGGGGAAAGCTGGATAGGGTTTGAAAAGGATTATGCATCAAAGCTTACTGATGTAAAGCTTATCGAACTTAACTGTAAGCATGCGGTATATC
>JAEEGK010009578.1_pt1 | contig 22576 bp, 18 predicted proteins | sample 8958771 | NCBI WGS metagenome assembly JAEEGK01 (sample SAMN16246547, study PRJNA631951) | gut metagenome | biome: gut microbiome; feature: rumen; material: SC-attached | host: Bos | place: Iran: Karaj | collected 2018-10 | reverse complement strand
GAGAGGAATAAATGTGAATAGCACGAGCACGGCGCCGGTGATCAGAAGCGTGTGAGTGGGAAGATATTCGGTAAAACCGTTTTCGTCCACAAACTCGCCGCTGCGCTTTATGATCGGATTTGAGATGAGCGGCGCGATGATCATCGGGATGAGCACAAAGAACAGTATCCTTATGCCCTCAAACTGCCCTCTCGCGTCCTCGGGATAGAGAGGCTTGCTCCATGCGGTTATCGCCTGCAGGAACAGTACGTAACCCGTGCCGAGCAAAAAGATGCCGATAAACAGCACAGGGTTCAAAAGGCTTGATGTGTCCACGTTCTCAGGTCTCACAAAAAGCCCCAGCGTACCGACTCCAAGGCTGTTCACGACCACGGATACCGCTGCCACGAGCGGCTCCTTTCCCGAGTTTAAAAGCTTTGTGCACGGTATTGTCACAAGCGTCGCGAGGATGAGCGCTATGCCCTCAATAAAGCCCATCAGGTCCGCGCTGAAGCCGAGATAATAGATCATGTAGTTCCCGATATGCGTGAAATACATGTTGAACGCGATGAAATATACCGCAAGCGCAAGATTTACCCACGCAAGTTCTTTGTTCTTAAGGTATTCCCTGAAATTAAAGATGGAAAAGAACTGCTTTGAAAAGCTGCCTTTTTTTGACGGAACGAGTGTAGCGGAGTCCTTCATGCAAAACAGCGAAAGCACGCCGAACGCGATGACTGCGAGTCCCATTACCATAAACAGCCGCATATAGTTGTCTTCCGAGCCTACGAGCATTCCTCCGGCCACCGTACCGATTATGGTTCCTATTATCGGCTGTGTTGCGATCGCCGCGCCCAACTGCCCGCGGTTGTTTTCGTTCATGTGATCGTTGATCCAGGCGTTAAGCCCGATATCGTTTCCCATGGACCCGAAAAAACTCATGACAGCATCTGCGGAAACCACGGCAATACCTGCCGTGAGGAGAAGTTTTGCGTCATTTCCCGTGCCTCCCCCGGTGATGAATTCGGTAAGCCCGAAGCCGATCGTAAAAATGCCCCAGAGTATGTAACCCACCGAAATCAGTATCTTTCGCTTTCCCTGTCTGTCAGAGACCGTTCCGAACAGAAATGTCGAAAGCGTGGTCGCTGCCGCGGATACGCCGACCATCCACGAGATTATCGTTGGATCCTTTGCGATCTTTGCGTAAACAAACGTATTGAACCACTGGTTTTCCATGTTCCAGCAAAGCTGTCCGGCAATGCCGAGCCCCCATACAAGGATCCAGAACATCATACCGTTCTTTTTCTTCATCCTTCACACCCCCAAATACTCTTATCTCACGCAAGGTATCCTGTAAACGGAAAACGACAATGCAGGAAGATTCAGCACATCGATATCCTTGATATCTTTCTTTACTGCAGAAACACGCGTTTTATCTTCGATCGTATTGAACGCGTACGGGCTGTCGCCTGTAAGTGTCTCGCTCGTCACCTTCCCGCTCTTTACGTTCTTAAAGCCCTTTAGATCAAGGCTCAGTTTCTTCTTTTTGTCCGAAGCGTTCACGACCTTCAGGATCAGCTCCTTTGCCTTTGTGTCGTAGGATGCCGATGTAAACACAAGGTCTTTGTCAAACGAGCCTTCGGCCTTTAGTGTAATATCTCCCGTATTCAGAGAATACATGCGCTGCACGTGGTAGCTGGGCGATCCGTAGCTTTCGGCATCGTCAAACCATATAAGATCCGGTGCCCACTGTGTGTAACCGATGCGCGCAAAAAGCGGCGCATAGCTTGCCATAACGACAACATCGGAATTTCGCTCAACTCCTGTGAGAAAGGCCGCTTCCGCGATCGCGCCCTGTAATGTGTTCCCGCTCTTTTCGCTTCCGGTGCGCTTTGGATGAGCCGCATATTCGCCGGAAAATACCTTCACGTCTCTCGGATATTCATCATAGAAATGGGTATTCTCAAGGAACCACTCAGGAGCCATATAATAGTGCTCGTCTATGGCATAAGTGAAATCGGGGTTTTTCTTTGCGGCTTTTCTGTAAAAATCCCACGCCGCTTCGTAGCGCGGTGTGCGGACATCGGGACCCGCGGAGCCGATGAGTCTGATCGCGGGATATTTTTTGTGGATAGCCTTTTCAAACATGGTATAACGCTTGAAAAAGTCCACTTTTTCCGTCTCCCACTGTTCGTTTCCGATGCCCAGGAGCTCAAGTCCGAACGGCTCGGGATGCCCCATCTCTGCGCGGACGCTGCCCCATTTTGTGGAAGCGTCACCGTTTGCAAATTCAATGAGATCTAGCGCATCCTGAATGAATTCCTTAAATGCCGGATCCGATGTATCCACAAGCTCTGTCGACTGGTACTGGCACGCAAGGCCCACGTTCACCACCGGGAGCGCCTTTGCGCCTATATATTCGCAAAGAAGAAAATATTCAAAATAGCCCATTCCGAGCGTCTGATTGTAATGTGAAAACTTACTCGTAAAATTGTTCTCGCGTCCGTTGTTGTGTACGGCCCAGCGGTTCCAGTTCGCTTTTCTGTCGCGCACGTCGCCTACCGACAGCTTCCACTGATATCTGTTTTCCAGATTGTTTCCCTCGATGACGCAGCCGCCCGGGAATCTTAAAAAGCCGGGCTTAAGGTCTTTTAACATATCCGCGAGATCCTTGCGGAATATCCCGTACACTGCGGATGCAGGCATTACGGAGATAAAATCGAAATCCGCTTCGCCCGGTCTGTCAAGGAGCACCAAAAGCCGTGCGTTCTTTACGTCCGCAGGCGCTTCAAAGCAGAACGCGATCTCATTCCAGCCTTTTTCTTCGTTACTGCAGTCCACATCATAAAAGAACAGCACATCCCCGTCCTTTTCTATGCGGAAAGACATGATGCCGTCGTATCTGTCAACATTCATATAGAGCGTGACATTGTATCTTTCATTTTTCTTAAGCGCAAGTCCGTCGTATGACTTGTTTGTAAAGCCCATACGTTCGCGCCTTGTGCGTATGTGAAGGTAATGCCTGTTCACAGGGCTTAAGGGATCGTCGGTCCTCAGTTCCATCGCGGTAAAAGGATTGTTCTCAGGGTATTTATACCACCCGTAGAGGCCGTCAAGCTCGTTTGAATATGCGTCGTTAACGCCCGTGGTCTTAAAAAACTCAAACGAACGGTTTTCGATCATCTCGGCATAAAGCCCGCCGTCCGCAGCATAGTTTATGTCCTCAAAGAAAAGGCCGATATTGCCTTTATTGATATCAACGCCCTTTTTACCTGTAACGGTAAGCTTAAGATCTCCCATGTGCTTCCTCCCTCATTTCGCTTCTGTTTCATTCTTCTCTGTCAAAAGCATATTTTATCGCATTTCCCCAGAAATACAAGAACCTGGAGACAAAGTATCCGGCTATAAGTTTTATTATCTCGGGGATGATAAATGGCTTTACGGTGAATTTTGCGGCTTCCCTTATGGTCAGCGCTCCGTCTCCGTTAAAATATACCTTTGCGTACCATATGGTGCCCGCAAGATAGCACACACAGACGGCAAGCAGCATTCCCAGAAAGATCCTGATACCTATCGTCAATATGTTAAAGACCCTTGACAGATCTTCAAACTCCTCATGCTTAGGTTTGATCCATAAACCGCCTATGAGGCTGAAAACAGGGATCATCAAAAGAAAGCCCAGGATGTAACCTCCCGTGGGCCCCATGAGCACCTGCATTCCTCCCGTAAAACGCGAAAATACCGGGACTCCAAAAAGCCCCAGTATGATATAGACTGCCACACTTCCAAAACATTCGAGCGGCATCATGCACCTCATAAGGATCAGCATCGCAAATGTCTGCAGTGTGATCGGGATGTCGCCTTTGGCAGGTATCGTGATCCACGCGCCTGCGGCGAGGACCAGCGTACCCAAGCAGATATGTATGATTTTTTTGATCATATTTTTTCCCTGCCTATCGCATCACAATTTCAGTTTTTTCTGTCTGTTCTGTATCTCGATGTTTGCCAGGAATTCATCAACAGCCTTCACGATCTCCTTCGGTCCCATGGTCTTTAACAGGTACCCCTGGGGATTGAGGCTCTTTACGTCCAGAACGCTCTTTGCGTCGCTCTTTGCGGTGAGGAACATTACGGGAATGGTCGCAAAATCTTCCTCGGAACGGATCATCTCGAGCACCTGCTTTCCTGAGATGATCGGCATTTCGTAGTCAAGAAGGACAAGGTCGGGACGCTCAAGGCTCATGTACTTTATGGCCATCGTTCCGGAGTTTGCGAGAGTCACGTGATATTTCTCTCCGAGCCAGCCCTTTACGTTACGGAGCATGGTGCCGGAATCGTCCACAACAAGGATCCTCTTCTTGCTCCTTGAAGCGTATTTCTCGTAATACTTGATGATGATCTCAACGCAGTTCTTTACATCCATGGGGCGTGAAAAGAAATATGTGATTATCCCTTCCGGGAAGTATTTCTTGGCCGCAACAAGATCTTTGTCGCCTTCGATCAGGAACAGAGGAATATCCTTTTCCACGATCTTGTCCTTCACAAAGATCATGAGTTCCTGGTTCTGCGCCATCGCCTCATCGATATACACCACGATGCCGTCGACCTCTTCCATGAGATTGTTGGCGGCGTCAACCTTTGCTTCCACTTCGGCAACATCAAAATCGGAGTTACGTAAATGGTCCACAAAGGAGGTCGTGAGATATCCCTGTTTGTCTCTTATAAGTACAAGTTTGTTCACTCGTTTCCTCCTAATGCACTGATGATCTCAGCAGCGAGTCGTATACTGTCCTCCATTGCCACATCGGCAACAAGAGCGTCCATCTGTTCCACTTTGTCCCTTATGTTTTCGGGGACCTTGTATGTATTGAGCTCCTTCATTGCATTGTCTGCGCCGTCCAGATCAAAGTTTTCCATAGCATCCCTGATCTCAAGGAGCCTCGCGATCATCTCGTCAGTTCCCACGGGCTTTTTGTTTTCGTCATTCATGCTGCCGTAGGGCTTAAGTCTTTCTTTGAAATCACGATAATGCCTCAGCACTCCGGGTGTGAGGCGGTTGAGCTCATCAAGAGCTTCTTTGTCGCCGAGATCTTCAAGGTTTTTGAATTCCTCGGACAGTTCGAGCGCTCCGAGCATCCTTGATGTGCTCTTAAGCGCATGCACTTCCACCGTGTAATCACGGATCATCTCGTCGGCAAGGCACTTTTCTATCTTTGTGCTCTTTATGTCGATCTGCTTGTAAAAATCACCGAGTGAGCGAAGATACATCTCATACGTTCCTGTGGCCTTAAGCCCCGCTTCGGAGTCTATGCCTTCGATCACCGGGAGATCGCATTCGGACGTTTCACTTTCCGTTCCTTCCGTTTCCTCTTCGCGGATCATTTCCTGAGGAAGATAACGGCGGAGCATCTTTCCCGCTTCAACGGGGTCGATCGGCTTTTCCATGAAAGCGGTAAAACCGGCTTTGCTGTAAAGATCACCCTCATCTTCCGGAGAATTTGCGGTAAGCGCGATCACAGGCATCTCGGAAAGCCATCCGCCTCGGCGTCTCAATTCCTTCACCGCCTCGACTCCGTCCATTACCGGCATCATGTGATCCATGAACACCAGATCGTACGTAGCTTCAAGAGCCTTTTCCACCGCATCTTTACCGTTTTCCGCGGTATCGATATTCATTTTGAAATCTTCAAGCAGTGCAAGTCCGACATTGAGATTTATCTCGTTGTCATCCACCAGAAGAATGTGCGCGCCGGGCGCGGTAAAGGTTCTCTCCATGCTGCCACCATTATTTTTGTATGCCAAACAAAATCTGTCAGACTCGACAGATATCTCACCATATTTTATTTTAATGGCGGTCATGCTTCAAGAAAATATTTATAAACAACTGATTAATAAACTCGTCACAGCCACTTCTTTTTTTTGAAATAGATGAGGCACAGCACCACTACCAGAACGCTCCCGATGAAAACGCCGGGATAGCCCCATTTTGATTCAAGCTCGGGCATATATCTGAAATTCATGCCGTACCACCCTACGATGAGCGTGAGAGGCATAAATATCGTGGAGACGATGGTAAGGAGCGCTATGGTCTTGTTCTGTTTTATGTCGGTGATAGACTGCTGGTAGTCTCTCAGCTGCACGCAGTGGTCCATGAGGGACCCGACCATCGTATACAGGTTTTCTACACGATGTCCCACCAGGTGGAAATAGCGCTCGTTGTCCTCTTTAAAGAAGCCGTTCTCGTTTTCTTCAAGTTCCTGGCAGAGATCGATCAGCTGTGAATAGTGGAACCGCAGATCCCTGAGATTGTTCCTCACGTCGCTGATTCTTATCAGCGCATCGCTCCCCGAGCCGTCAAGTATCTGCTCTTCTATCTCGTCAAGCGTGTGATCGTACCCCTCAAGAAGCTTCTGGTCCTTGAGGATGATCTGCTCGAGGAAATCATACATAAAACGCTCAAGGCTCGGACGCGGGAATTTTTTTGACTTCATTATGCGGTTGATTATATCCCTCGCCGTGTCGCCGTCATCTATGAACACTATTCCTTTTTCATCAAGAGCAAATGCAAAGCGGAACGCTCTCTCTGTGATGTTTGCTCTGTCAGGTATGTAAAAGCTCCCGGTGAGTGAATCGTAGTTCACTTCGACACTTGTGCCGAGGATCTGGTCAAGTCCTATCTCCATTTCTATTCCCATGTCGAACTCGGGCTTTTTTTCGTTCCACTCTGTCGGTGTGACGACTGCGGCAAACTGAAAATCATTGCCTTTAAACGAAGACAGCGACACTTCTTCTATTCTTTCGCCTATTTTGTAGCAATACATATATCCACTCCTTCCCTGAAGGTGATGAGTGTGCGGTTATTTACCGAGTTTTTTAAGGATCGCGGGATATCCTGCAGGAACCCAGAGGCCTACAAGAAGGTATCTCACGATGTGAACGGGGATCATGATCTCGTCGAGCGGATTGGCGTTCAGGATGTGTGAGAACAGTATCTTTAAGCCCTGCTGGAGGACCAGAGCCACCGCCGCTCCCGCAAGCATCTTTAGGATCACGGTAAGTATCCTTCTGTCCTTGCTGCTGTCATATTTAATGCGGGTTGCCTCTATGAACCAGCCTACCGTGAATCCGATCACAAGACCGCTCATCTTGAACACGTCAAGGATGTTCGGAAGGTTTTCGGGTGTCTTTGTAATAAACGCATAGATCAGCACCGCAACGGTTATCGCAAGTCCGACAAGTGCCAGATACAGGCATTTTTTGTCGTCAAGCTCCGTCTTTTCCATAAGCCTGTCTATAACTATCGCGACCGCAAAGCTTATCACAAAAGAAACGATGACGTCCTGGGGTGTGTGACAGCCAAGATACATCCTCGAGAACATGACGAGCGCTATAAGTATATACATAAGCGCGGAAAGCCACTTTTTCTTTGTATGGAGCGCAATGGGCGCATACAGAGACGTTGCGGAATTTGTGTGTCCGCTGGGGAAAGAATATCCTGTTGCGTCGCCTTTTGCCACCTTATCGACAAAAAGCCTTTCGGGGTCTCTCACGAACGGGCGCGGGATCTTTAAGATTATCTTTAATCCATGCACCGCGGTCGCGGAAAACAGAAACGTGAGGCATATCTTGTATGCAAGCCTTTTTTCGTAGCACCAGTAAAACAGACAGATTATGATGAGTACCGCATACTCGCTCGCAAAAAAGCTGAACGCGTTCATTATCGCATTCATCACAGGATTTCGTGCCTCCTGCAAAAGATAAAGAAAATCCAGATCCATACACCCTCCCAAGTAACTTTATTCATTGAATATCAATTTTATCACATTTTCCGGTTTCATCAAAGTGATACCTTCAGGATCGGAAAGTCCCGATGCCCCGCTTACGTTCCACGAGAAAAGCCCCGCGGTGTCGCCCGTAAACCTGAAATATGTATCCGCGCTCATAAGGGAAACGGGATACCTTTCATACCATGAAGGATAATAGGTCTTCATGATCCTGTCCGCCAGCTGATATGCTTCGCATGTAAGGTCGTTACCGATAGCGGAAAGCTGCACGCCGCCGCCGGGAAATCCTTCCCTGCTGCTCGTGGGAGACGAGTGAAGGATCAGAACGCTCCCGTCGTCGCAACTCCCGAGAGATATCCACACATGACCGTTTATGCTCATTATGTCTCCCGGCTTTACGGATGCTTTTTTATTCTTTCCGTCCGGCACGGATATTTTTTGTGAAAAACTCCCGTAGCCTCTTTTGGAAAGGCGTTTTGCAAAGCTTGTGGAGCTTCCCACAAAGCCTTCTTTCCCGTTTTCGGTCTCAAATGTATTGTACAGGCACCACCCCACGTACCCGGAGCAGTCGAGACCCGCATACCAGAATTCGTTGTAGCCGCCGTAAGGATAAAAGCTCCTGTAGGTGAATCTGCCGTCATTCTCATTAAAAACCTTCACCCAGTCGCCGGAAATGCCGAGTGTGCGGCACGAAACGGAGCTTCCTTCGTCCTCCCAGTCCCAGCCTCCTCCGTAAATATAGAGTGTGGTGCCGACAGGCATAAAAGCTGTGGAAAGGAAGTTTTTTACGGTCTTTGTTCCGGGTGTGCCTGAAACCGGCGGGACATATGAAAAGCTGTCCATGGGCTCTTTCTCCGTTACGGAAATGATCTCGTCATCAATATATTCTATCTCAAAAAGGTAGCCTTCTTTCAGGGCATTTTGCACGGGAAGATCGTATCCCTCTCCCGTATGCGGTGTCGTCCCTTTTATTGAAAAGATCTTTTCCTCTTTGTTTATCTCAAATCTGTACCGGAAATCCTCAATATTGTCCTTGTTCACTTTGTCGCTTCCGTGACCCACAACGCCGAGATATACTGCATCTGCCCGCTGTATGGGTGATGTGGCGGTCGGGACGGGTGTGGCCGTTGGTTCAGGTACGGATGTCACAGTCGGCTCAGGTACAGACGTCGCAGTCGGCTCGGAGGCCGGTGTTGCGGCAGGCTCCGATACGGGTGTAACTGCAGGCTCCGGGGTCGGTGTTTCAGCGGGAACATCTGTCACAACAGGATCCGCAGATACTGGCACCGCAGGCGTTGCAGTGTGTGGAACCTCAGTCGCCGCGGGAGTCGGAGTCACATCCTGAAACGAGGCGGTGCATCCGGAAAGGCACAAAGAAAACAAAAGTAAAGCGATGAATAGTCGTTTTTTCATTTTCACTCCGCCGGCATATTTTTGAAAGACCGGGAAACGATATTGTCTCCCGGTCTTATCGATCAAATGATTATTTAAGATTGTCCTTTGCGGTATCAGCAAGAGCCTTGAAACCGTCGGGATCGTTTACTGCGAGCTCAGCGAGGATCTTTCTGTTGATCGTGATACCTGCATTCTTTAATCCGCTCATGAATCTGCTGTAAGATACATCGTTAAGTCTTGCAGCTGCATTGATACGTGCGATCCAGAGTGTTCTGAACTGACGCTTCTTCTGCTTTCTTCCTGCATAAGCGGAAGTAAGAGCTCTCATAACGGACTGCTTAGCTATTCTGTACTGCTTGCTGCGGGCTCCTCTGTAGCCCTTAGCGAGCTTTAAAACCTTATTGTGCTTCTGCTTGGCGTTCATGCCGCCCTTTATTCTTGCCATTTTTATTTCCTCCGTTCGATATCAGATTACATTAAGTGATTAAGCATAAGGCAGCATCTTCTTTGTGCCCTTGAAGTTTGCGCTGTCTACTGTGGTAGCCTTACGAAGATCTCTCTTCGTCTTTCTGGACTTCTTGGTGAGTATGTGCTGCTTGCCTGCCTTATTTCTCTTAAGCTTTCCGGTACCTGTCATGGAAAATCTCTTGTTGGCAGCTCTGTTTGTCTTCAACTTCGGCATATTAATTTCCTCCTGATCCGATCATTGGTTTGTTTTCTTGCAAAGAAACATTATCATGCTTCTTCCTTCCATCTTTGCGGGCTTTTCAACCTGGGCAACATCCGATACCTTGTCGTAGAATGCATCGAGTATCTCTTTGCCGTTGTTCATATGAGCCATCTCTCTTCCGCGGAAACGGAGCGAAACCTTCACTCTGTCGCCTTTTGAGATGAACTTTGCAGCCTGAGCCGCTTTCGTATTCAGATCGTTATCGTCAATATTGGGCGACAGACGGATCTCCTTGACCTCAGTGACCTTCTGCTTCTTCTTGGCGTCTTTTTCTCTCCTGGTCTGCTCGTAACGGTATTTTCCAAAATCCATCACTTTGCAAACAGGCGGCTTCGCCGTGGGTGCAATCTTGATGAGGTCTGCGCCGTGCTCCTCGGCATAGGCAAGCGCGTCCTTGATGGGCATGATGCCAAGCTGCTCGTTGTCTTCGCCTATGACGCGGACTTCTTTGTCTCTGATCTGCTCGTTGATCTGTACCTGTAAGTCGCTAATTGTTTTGTACCTCCAATCCGGATACGTTTCCCTGTCGGGAAATCTTACTCATGAACAATAAAAAGATGGTCTGAGGAAGCAGACCATCCGGAAAATGCATTATATGTACACAGTAAATCTGTATATGATGCAAGTTTAAACCTTTTCGCACGATTGCTTAAGGTGAGAGCGGATACTCTGCTTCTTTTGCGATCTCTCGCAAGCCATATATTTATACCACTGTTTTTTTCCTTTGTCAACAGGGTTTTTATTTTTTCCAGCTCTTTCTCACTGTATCCATGATCTCCATCATTTTTACGGATTCCGAAAGAGGCATGGAAACGCTTTCGGTAAGCCCTTTCTTGATGCATTCCGCGCTTTCGATGAACTCATATTCATAGCCGCTTATCTGCTTCGGGACAAAGATATGCTTTACCAGCGTGTCCGAATTGTCATAAATATTGATGTCAGAGGGATTGTTGATGTTCTCGACCACCATGTAGCCTTTGTCCCCGTGGAAGATGCCCTTGCGGTCGGATCTCGGGTAGATACTGTGTGTCAGCACAGCCATCCGCCCGTCGCGGTAAAACACGGTGATGGATTCGTCGCTGTCGACTCCCGTGTCGGTGAATCTCACAGAAGACTCGATGCGCTCGATGTCCTCACCGAAATGCATCAGCATGAAATTGATGCCGTATACTCCGATGTCCAGAAGGGCGCCGCCCGCAAGTTCAGGTCTTATGATCCTTTCCACTTTTGAGATGGGATAAGAAAGATTTGCGGTCAGGGTGTATACATTTCCGATGATCCCGCTCTCAAGAGCGTCATCGATGAGTTTTCTTGAAGGCATATATCTGGGCCAGATGGCTTCCGCGACGTACACTTTCTTTTCGTTTGCAAGCTTCATGATCTCACGGGCCTGTTCCGCCGTCTCACAGAAAGCTTTTTCACAGAGCACCGCTTTCCCATGCTCCACGCAGAGCTTCATATGCTCAAAATGGTGTGAATGAGGCGTAGCGATATAGACAAGCTCCACCTCCGGATCGCAGAGCATTTCTTCATAGCTTCCGTAAGCCTTTGAAAAGCCGTGTTCCCGGGCAAAGGCTTCCGCTTTGCTCTTGTCTCTCGAAGCGACTGCATAGCAGGTCACCTCTTTCATTTTTCCGAGTGTCCTTGAAACCGTGCAGGCTATAGAGCCCGCGCCCATGATCCCTACGTTCATTTAAGTACCTCCCGTGATGTCTGTGTGTAAGTAAAAAACAGGCGTCCGCCGGGATACCCGTGGACGCCGTTTGCTGTATTATCCGGTCGTCAGACCGATTTTATCACAGTCTGAACTTGTTTACAACAGCTTCAAGATCATCTGCGTTTGCACGGCTGGTGCCCGCAAGCTTCTCGATGTCTCCTGTGATCCTGTTGGTCTCATCGTTCTTTGTGATTATGTCGTTTACGCCATTGCTGTTTTCTTCGGAAGCCGCCGTAACAGCTGTGATCTCCTTTGCGATCTGGTTCACGGAATCACCGAGAGCCTTCATCGCATCGCCGATCTCGTCAACGGTGTTACGGATATTTCCAATGCCTTCGCCATACTCGCTGCTCTGCTCGGCAAAGCCCTGATAGGTCTGGGTAACATCATTTCTCACATAGCCTGTGAGCTTGTCCACCTGTGCCTTAACATTGTCGACCGCATCGTTGCTTTCCTGAACGATCTTCTGGATGTTCATCGCGGTTTCCTTTGATTGCTCGGCAAGCTGTCCGATCTCGGAAGCAACTACCGCAAATCCGCGTCCTGCTTCACCCGCGCGTGCTGCCTCGATGGAAGCGTTCAGTGAAAGAAGGTTTGTCTGGGAAGTGATGCTCATGATGGCATCTGCCAGCTCGTTGATCTTCTTTACGGCTTCAAGGCTTTCCATAGCCTGCTGCATCGAAACAAGGGTCTCATCCATAGTCTTGGCATTTGCTTCGATATTCTCGTTCACCTTGTCGTTCATGAGCTTTGCATTGCCGATGAGCGCTTCGGAATCGTTCTCGCCCTGTCTTACCTTGTTTCCTACATTCTCAACAAGCGTAACGATCTTGTTTATCTCGTCCTCTACCATTCTTACGGAGCTCGTGGTACGGTCGATACCTGACGAGAAGTTCTGAGTGATGCTCGAGTTTTCGTTCACAACGTTGACAAGTCTTCTGGATGTCTCGTCAAGTTCTGCGGAGCTGGAGTTCAGCGAGTCGGAGCTGTTTCTCAAAACGCCGACTGCGGATTTCAGCATGTCCACAACGTCGGATGTGGCATTTGCCAGTTTTCCGATCTCGTCGTCTTTCTTTTTGTATTTTTCCAGTCTGTTACCGACATTCAGATTGTAGCCCGCAACTTCGGTAAGGGCGCCCTGAACGTTTGTGAGAGGATTGAGGAGCTTCTTTATGATCAATGTGAGGGAAACCACTATAAATGCAAGTACGATCGCAGCGATAACGATGATCTGTGTTGCCGCGGACTTTGCTTCCTTGTAGAGGGTTGCTTCATCCGATGCCGCAAAGATGAGCCATCCGTACTCAGGCATATATCTGTAGTAGCCGAGCATCTTCTGCCCGGTGCGTGCGCTCACATAGCTCACAACATCCGTCTCGGGAACCGTAACGCCCTCAACTCCGATATTTGATGCAACATCAAACATGGGACCGGATTCAAGTGTAGTGGTAACAAGCGAAAGATCCGTATCATAGATAACGGTGGCGCTGCCCTGCGAAGTGGCGAGGAGCTGGACTTCCTGATTTCCGCCGAGCTTGATGCTTCCAAGAAGATCGTTTATCTTCTGTGCAGTAAGTCCGAGCGCAACATATCCTGCAGGATCGTTGTTTGTCTTATATAAGGATTTGCAGAAGAGCAGTGTTACGTTGCCTGTAGCGGGAGACGCAATGGATGCCATCATATACTGAGGGTTGGGAGGATCCATGAAATATACGCCCTGGATCATCGCAACGGTGTCCGCATCGTTCTGGTATCCTACAAGATCGGGCACGTTGTGTGTACGTGCAGTTCCGGGATAGTCAGTGAACAAAAGGCTGTCCAGGTTCTTGATGGTGGCTGACATCTTCAATGTGAAATCCTCGGCACGTGCCTGGACTTCGGTATTTTCGGGATCGTCGATCAGCTGTGCCATGTCGCTGTTTACGACATAGTCGTCAAGGATCCTGTACTGCTGGTCCACATATTCCTTGATGGTCTCAGCCTTGGAGTCGACAGCATCGGTAAGTGTGCCCACCGCAGCGCCCTCCATTATATCCATTATCCTTGCCGCGGAAACTCCGGCTTCTATGGCAACACCGATCAGTGCAACAGCCGCGACTATGCAGCTGACTTTTACAAAAAGACTTCGTGTAAAGAAATTGCCTTTCATAGGGTATCCTCCTGCTCTTTATGCTTACGTGTTTTTCTCAAACAGTAAGTGAATGATAACCTCAAAAGGAACGCCCGTCAATCGATTAGGCCATTTCTTAATACCGAATTATTCTTCCTAAAGTTTCACTAAACTTATTCTTTAGGTCCTCTGAAAACTATCTGGGCAAAATTGTAAAACCCGAGGTACCATATGTTGAAATCGTGTCCACCGGGGCATGTCATCCACATATAGTTCTCACCGTCGGTAAACCGGTCGCTGAGCAGGGCCAGGTTCTTTGCAGCCGCGGTGTGGCTCGAGAGCGCGACGCCATCCTGCTGTCCGCAGATATTGTAAAAGAAGTTGATGGTGTAATCTCCTTCTGCCTCTATCTTTTCCTTTACCGTGGCAGCCGCATAGGATGTGGGCGCTGCGGAAAACGCGCCGAACCAGCTGAACATGTCGAGGCACTCACACATTCCTATATTTATGGTCTGCATGCCTCCCATTGAAAGCCCTGCCATTGCATAGTGATCGCGCACTTCCTCAAAGCTTTCCGCATTCTTTCCGTAAGTCGCGTAGTGCTCGTTGATATATGGGATAAGGTCATTCCTGAGTTCCTGACCGAACAGGTAAAATGAACCGTAGTCGGAGCTTGTATTTGCAAAATCCTTTGATGAGCGGCCGTTTGGCGTGACTACCAGAAAAGGCTCCGCTTCGTCATTTAAGACCAGATTGTCCATTATCGCCTTGACCTTTGAAGAAAGGCCGCCCATTCCCCATTCGTTTTCGCTGCCGCCTATGCCGTGGCAGAGGATCAGCACATTGTACTGTTTTTCGGGATCATAGTCCTTCGGCAGATAGATATAGGCTCTTTTTGTGATATCGGCGCCGTCTCCGAAATAATCCTTTGTACCGTATTCAAATCTCTCGACTTTACCGCCGTCCTTTATCTGCATCTCGGTGTACTGTCTGGGGATCATGGTTGAAATCGCTGCGGGCACTTTTTCCTCCTCCTTCGGGGCTTCGGTAGGTGTCGGTGTCGATGTGGGATCGGCTTTTGTGGGGACAGGCGTTTCTGTGGGCGTCACAGCCTCAGAAGGCACCTTGTCAGCCTGTGCCGTCTCCTTTGTTTCGTTATTTTTGCCGCAGCACACGCACTGCACCAGAAGCATTATGAACAATGTCATATACAGGATCTTTCTTTTCATGTGATAAAACTCCTTCCGCACAGGTCTTTGTTCCCTTTGCATATCTATTTTACACCACCGCGTTCTTCAAGTCTTGTCAGATTTGGGAAACTACTCTCCAATTATTAATCCGAAGTGCGGACTAAAAAAGGCCTCCCCGTAAAAGAGGAGGCCGTGTTCATGTTCATTTTCTCAGTTCAAATTTGTCAACAAGTTCCTTCAGATATTTTGCGTGTTCACTCATCTCGTTACTGAGCGCAAGTGATTCTTCCGAAGTGGCGGCATTGTTCTGACCGGCATCTGCGATCTGACCGATGTTGCCCGACATTTCTTTTACGGCCGAAGCCTGAACGGTCGAATCTTCGGCAATGGAGCGTACCTTGTCGGCGATATCCTGTACCTGTGATACCATGTTCTCAAGTTCTTTCGCGGTAAGTCCCGCAACATTGATACCGGCTTCCACGTTACTCAGCGAAGTGCCGATAAGCTGAGCGGTATTCTGCGCCGCTTCACCGGTCTGCCCGGCAAGGTTTGATACTTCTGTGGCGACCACAGCGAAGCCTTTTCCGGCTTCTCCCGCGCGCGCCGCTTCAATGCTCGCATTGAGTGAAAGCAGGTTTGTCTGGTTTGCAATGGAATTTATGGTATCCAGTATCTTTGATATCTCTTTTGAAGACTCGGATATCGCATTCATGGCGAGCACAACATCCTGCATCTTCTGGTTGCCCTTAACGATATTGTCCGCAACGATATTTGCGTCTTTTGCGATGGACTCGGCGGAAACGGCATTGTTTCCTATCTCTGAAGTGATCTTGTTCACCGTTACCGAAAGTTCTTCAATGATGTTTGCCTGCCCGGTAACCGTATCCGCAAGGTTCTGGCCTGCATCCGCAAGCTGTGACGCGCCTTCGGAAACCATTCTTGAAACCTGCATGATCTCTTTCATGGATTCGGAAATACCGATCGTGAAGCTGTCTATCGCTGTCTGGATAGCCTTGAAATCGCCCGCGAACTTGCGATTGAATCTGATGTTGAAGCGTCCTTTTGCCATCGTGGACATGACATCGCTGATCTCGTCGATGTAGCCGACCAGTGAGTCAACAGCCTCGCGAAGCTGGTCCGCTACCTTTCCTATCTCGTTGTCTTCGTGGTAGTCAATGTTTACATGCACATTTCCTGCGGCGATCTCTCTGGTGGCATCGATCAGCACCTGAAGATCGTCTTCGATCTCTTTTATCAGATCCGCGCTCTTCTTTTTGTTGATTATGATGATCACTGCGAGCGCTATCACGAGCACGAGTATGGAAACGCTCATGATGACCATGATAGTTATGTATTTCTTGTGAGCCTCTTCTTCAGCGAGATTTCCCGTTTCGTCGAGCGAATCTGCAAGCGTCTCCGAAACATCGTTCAAGGTGGAATTGAAATACTCGAGCGCTCCTTCGGTGTCTCCTGCATCTATCTGCTTGAGCATTGCAAACGATGCGTCACGGAAAGCGTTCCAGTTTTTGTTGAGGCGGTTTCCGAGTTCTTCATTTTTAAGGTTCTTTGAGATCGTGCCAAAGTACCCGCTGATCTTTACAAAGCGGGTCTCCAGATCGGCCTTCTGCTTTGCGGTGACTTCAGCATCGTCTGAAGCAAGAGCAAACAAAAGCCTCTTGTTGATTGTCTGGACATCCTTTCTGATCTCCATCTGGTATTTTTCGGTTACAAACTGGACATTATAGAAATTCAGAAAATTGACGGCGATCACGCCAAGAAACGCGAGCATCAGGATCGCATTCACAAGGAATGTCCTGATCGTAAAGCCTGAAAATCCGTTTAATGATCCGGCGATAGTGTTCCTTTTGGTTCCCATAAAGTTGCTACCTCCTGTAGTGTGTGCGAGAAACAAGAATTGCCGACTTTTTTTATTTTACACTATGAAAAAAAACCTGTAAACCGTACCGGACATCATTTAAGATTTTTATAATAAATTAGCCGCAAGGCTGTAAAACCCTGCGGCTTGTTTTATGTTTTATCTTTCTCTTCCGAGATAAAAGAGCGCGAGCGTTCCCGGACCGGAATGTGCTCCGATGGTCGGGCATACGTAATTTATCAGGAAATTGTTGATGCCGAAGCGTTCCTTTACCTTGTCACGTACATATTCGGCGTCTTCGATGCAGTCACCGTGTCCTATGAACACGATGTCGTTATGGTAATCTTCGCTGAGGTGAGATGCCATATTGTCCACAAGAGCGTTAAGAGAAGCTTTTCTTCCTCTCACCTTGCCGACAGCCACAAGATGTCCCTCATTGTCGACATGCAAGACGGGCTTGATGTTTATGATGGTACCGAGCACCGCTGTTGACTTTGAGATCCTGCCTCCGCGAGCCAGGTATTTCAGATCTTCCACCGTAAACTCGTGGCAAACGTGAAGCTTCAGTTCTTCCATTGCTCTCGCATTGTCCTCGAGCGACACGCCTTTTTCCCTGTTAAGGCACGCATAGTGAACAAGAAGTCCCTGTCCGGGAGCCGCACAGAGCGAATCGACTACGAGCACCTTTCTGTCCGGATAGTCATCAAGCAGGCCTTCCGCGACCATCTTGGCAACGCTGTAGCTTGCGCTGAGGCCCGATGAAAAAGAGATATGAAGGATATCCTTGCCCTGCTTTAACACTTCTTCAAAGTTTGCGCGCACATCCCCGGGGATAGACGCGTTCGTCTTTGCAACTTCTCCCGCTCTCATGCGGTTGTAAAATGTCTGATGGTTCATCTCGGCTATGCCGCGGTAAAGCTCGTCACCGAAGGAAAAGCCTAGATCCTGTATCACAAGTTCATGCTGTGATATGTAGCTTTTGGGAAGATCCGCCGTGGAATCCGTTGAGATCACATATTCTGCCATTTCATTCTCCGTTCTTGGTGAGTATAGTTTTTACACGACCATTATAGACATTTTCAATCTAATATTCAATATTATATTATAAAAAACCTATTCTTCTATCAACATCTTGTAAGGCTCGATCTTTCTGATCCTTCCGGACAGTATCACGGAGAAAACAAATGCGACAACCACAAGGCCTGCGGCTATGGCAAAAACTCCGGACACGGGAATGGCAAACTGACATTTCATAAGCCCGAAGAGCCGCATTATGAGCGTCATGTAGGGATTTGCCGCAAAATAGGATCCTACCGAAAATACCGCTGCCGACGCCACGATGGAAGGCATGAAGCTGAGCGCCGTCTGGAGCACAAGGCTTCCGGAGGTGTAGCCGAGAGCCTTGTAAACGCCGTAATCCTTGCGTTTGTTGTAGATAAAAGCCTTGATAAGAAGATAAAGGATCAACACGGTCACCACGGCAGCGATGCCGCAGACAAGGATAAGCATGAGCGATGAAATGCCCTTGAAAGTGGTGAGGTTTCCTTCCAGAGTCTCATAAAAATTCATTATCGATACAACATGATCACCGTATCTGTCAGTGCAGTCGTCGAGCACCTTTTGCGAAGTTGCCCTCCCGTCGCAGTCATACCAGAAATACGCCGGACTGTATGTGAAATCGATGAGGTGATCCGCACCGGCTTCACTTATTACCGCTTCCCTGCCGGCATTGTTGCAGGTCTGGACAAGTCCCGTAATGAGATATGAAAAGCTTTTTGCGCCGTAATCGAGCTTTATCTCGTCACCGATGGAATAGCCGTATTCCGAAGCAAACTTTCCGCTTAATGCTATCTCGTTGTCATACTTGGGAAGACGTCCTTTATAGCATACATTTTTGTTGTTCATCTTTGAAACATCGTCAAAAACGTATGTCACAAACCTTTCCTCGTTGTTGTAGTTGAGGTTCAGCTGGATCATCCGCCTGATGTTTGAAATGTCGTTTCTTTCTTCGAGGAAGGTCAGCGCTTCGTCTTTCACTTCATAGTCGAACGCAGCCACTCCTCCGCAGGTCTCAAAAGTGAGTATCCCGAGCTGCGGCTTTCTGTTGAAGTTTTCATACATCAAAAGACCCACAACACACAAAAACATCAGAAGTCCGGTAACAAAGAACGTGATCATGTTCTGTTTGAAATTTGTAAAAAGAGTCTTTCCCGCAAGGCTTAAGGTGAGGCCCAGCGAAGACTTGTCGAGTCTCACATGGTTCTTTTTGAAATTGTGCGTTCCGATACCGTCTCTCAGCGCGACGATCGGATCGATCTTCCTGATCTTTTTTGCGGAGAGCGCAGTCACAAAGAATGTGAAGATGACTATGAAAACAACGGGGATGAGGCTGCATACCGGCACAAAGCCCACCTTGTACGGCACGCCCATCTGTCCGACCACTATCTTTGCCATAACGGGCATCAGAGTGTAGGAAAGGCCCGCGCCTACAACGCTTCCCACAACGGCAAGCGCCGTAAAGAGAAGGTGAAGCGAACGCGCTATGTCGCGGCCCGTGTAACCCATGGCCTTTAAAGCGCCGATGGTCTTCATGTTCTCTCTGATATAGTTTGAAATGCAGTTTGTGAGCATCATTGTGATGACAACGACCACGATGGATGTCACCGTAAGAAACGATACCGCGAGTATCAGAGACATAAAGCTTTTTCCGGAGATGGTCTCCGGAAGAAGCGCCGCAAGAGCGATCGCATCGGGATTCCGGCTTAAGACATTGTTCCCGGCTTCGATCTTAAACTTTCCGGCTTTTACGCCGTCTTTCAGTTCAAAGCTCACGACGATCGTCTCCGCCGAAGCTCTGTCCTTTTCCCAAAGCGCGGCATATGTCACGTCGTCAAGGATGAACTCATACATTCCGGTGTTGTTGCAGCCAAAGTAGGTAGTGTTTATAAAGCCCCTGACATTTAAATCATACTTTGCTCCCATGAGTTCAAAGCTGTAAACATCCCCGATCTTTTCCCCGCCTGATGTAAAAAACTGATAGGGAAGATAGATGTAGGGCGCGGCAACACTCTCGTCCTCGATTATCACTTCGGTCCTGTTCAGCGTTTTTCCGAAGGCAGAAGAATCATTTACCGCGAGTCCCGGAGCTACGGTACCCTTGCCGAAAGGGAGCGAAACATTGTTATAGCCGAGGCAGTGGACCGTCTCATATCTTTCTGCGTCTTTTTTGAACAGTTCGTCTATAAAAGCATCGTCAATGCCTTTGAGATCCTTGTTTATCCAGAGGTATCCGTCGCCCGCGTCCAGCTTTTTTGCCTCTTTTTCGGCAGTCGGATAGGCGTCAAAGAACATGAGGAGTGACACGCCCACAAGCATGCTCGCGAGCATCATCAAAAGGAAAAGCCCCACGGATGTGCCTTTGTTCTTCCTGAAATTTGACAGTGTCAGCAGTTTTGTCTTTTCCATAGCCGTCACCATCCCATCGAAGCAAGAAAATCGCCGAGTTTTCTGTGGCGATCGGTATCGTGCGGAACATATCTTCCGAGCACGCATTCGCCGGCGATCTCACCGTCCCGTACATAAAGGACACGGTTTCCGCGTCTTGCGCTCGTGATATCGTGCGTTACCATCACGATCGACTGTCCTTTTTCGTTGAACGCGGTGAGTGTGTCAAGCACGTCACGTCCTGTTTTTGAGTTAAGCGCGCCGGTGGGCTCATCCGCAAACACCATGCGTGGCGAATTGACAAGGGCTCTTGCTATGCCGACTCTCTGTGCCTCTCCGCCCGACACCTGGGACGGAAATTTGTCCCAGAGCCTTTCCTCTATGTCAACGGACTTCAGGATCTCCTGAGCCTTTTTCACCACTTCTTTTTTGTTGCCGTTTACGAGAAGGCCCGCTGCGAGCACATTATCCATAACGCTCATGGAATCCACAAGATATACCTGCTGGAAAACAAATCCGCAGTTTTCTCTTCTGAAAGCCGCAAGACGGTCCGTGGAAAGTGTGGTGATGTCCGTGTCGTTCTTTGTCCCCCTGCCGTCGTCACACGCCGTATAAACGATATGTCCGAGCGTGGGCTTGTCCATTCCCGAGAGCGCGTAAAGAAGCGTTGATTTTCCCGCTCCGCTCGCGCCCATGATTACCGTAAAATCTCCCTCATATATCTCAAGGTCGATGTTTTTTAACACATGCTGCATCTGTCCGCCGTTTGAAAAGGTCTTGCACAGTTTGTCCGTTTTGATGATCGTTTTCATTTTTCCCTCCTGAGCTGTTGTTCAAAACTATGTGCTCATTCTACCTTTTCAATCCTTAAATGCCTTTAAGGAATCCTTAAATAATCCTTAAATCGATCTCTGCGGTAAATCCGGAAGAGTTACTACTGAGTTCCAGCCTGCCGTTCATCCTGTCAAGGAAAAAGTCCGCAAGGTACAGTCCGAGGCCTGCGCCCTCTTTCCCCGCGGAATTGCTGCCGCGCCTGTATCTTTCCTTTAAGAGCGGAAGCTCCTCAGCAGGAACTCCCGGCCCTTTGTCACTTACAAATATCTTTAAAAGATCCACGTCCTGCCTGCAGTCCACTGTGATCTCAGTTCCGGCGTATTTATAGGAATTTGCGAAGATATTGTCGAAAGTCTGCTGGAGCCTCAGTTTGTCGATGTAGACGGAAACCCTCGGAAGCTCGGGCACCGTGGCTTTGTTAAGATAATCCGCTCTCTTTATGAGTTCACGGACAACCGCGGAATCGTATTCGGAGGGATTTACTTCGATCTCAGTGATGTCATTTATGCTTGAATGGAAAAGATTATCGGAAAGATTTGTAAGCTGGTCGGCCTTTATGTTTATCTGGTTGAATATCTCCTTTGCCCTGTCGTTCACCGCGATCTCATAGCCTATCTCGGATGCCGATTTTATCGAAGCCACGGGAGTCTTGATGTCATGAGAGAGCTTTGCGATCATTTCCTTTTTTTCGTCGTTGGCCTTTTTTTCAGCCTCGCGCGACTGTCTGATCTCGTTCCTCATGATATCAAAGGCCTCGGTAAAGCTGCCGAATGCGTGCCCCCTGTCCATCTCGAGCGGGATGTCAAGGTCTCCGCACGCGATCCTTTCCGCAAATGCCTTCATCTTTTCAAAGGGTTTTATCAGTTTCTTTCTGACAGCCATGAAAAAAACGGCGAGCACGGCAAACTGAAGGACTGACACCACCGCTATAGTGAGCATTGCGGTGTTCCTTTTTTTCAGCAGTCTATCCTTAAGATCGTTCAGGATGAGCACCGTTACGTGTTCACCGGTCTTTTCGGTCTTTATGCCTATCACCGTATCATTGTTTTTTATTGCTTCGTTAAGCGTATCCGAAGTCTTTTGAGAGGTCCTGAAGAACACGGTCCCGTCTTCACCGATAACCGTGTATTCCAGCGCATTGCTGTATTTTGAGGGATCTCCGAAATTGTCCTCGACAGACTGCACCACTTCATTTATCTTTACGGTGTCCTGCCGCAGGTCGCCCATCTTTCCGAAAAGCAGCAGACATATCACGATCTCTGCCAGAAACAGCAGAACGATCGGGATGATCATCTTTGTTTTGCTCATTTTCTTTTCCCCGTATCATGCGTTTACCGCGAAACGAATCTGTAGCCTTCTTTCCACACTGTCTGTATGTACTTAGGGTCCTGAGGATCGTCCTCTATCTCCTCACGGATCTTTCTGATATGCACGTTCAGCGTGCCGTCGGTCGTAAAACGGTCGGACCATACGTTGTCAAAAAGTTCCTGTTTTGTGACAAGTCTGTCCCTGTTGTC
>JAEEGK010009577.1_pt1 | contig 22576 bp, 20 predicted proteins | sample 8958771 | NCBI WGS metagenome assembly JAEEGK01 (sample SAMN16246547, study PRJNA631951) | gut metagenome | biome: gut microbiome; feature: rumen; material: SC-attached | host: Bos | place: Iran: Karaj | collected 2018-10 | reverse complement strand
TAAAAGAACCGGTAACTTTAATACGTAATCAATTCTATTAGCAGATGCTGTAGAACGAGAAAATACGACGAAAACTCTTGTTAAAGTTAAACAAGCACTAAGAATTAAAGTGAAGTATGTAGTAAATGAGATTACTTTACCTACACCAATTTGATCTCCACTAACTCTTATTGCACCAAATATGACAACTAAGACTAGGCCCATATTTAAAAGCACATTCATAATTGGACTTAATCTGGCCATAGTGAATCCAGCTTTTAATTCGTAATTCATCACTTCTTTATTGACTTTATTAAATTTCTCTTTTTCATATTCAACTTTAGATAGTGCTTTTATAACTCTAATACCTGTTATATTCTCTCTTATTTCTCTTACCATATTATCGGCAGATTCCTGAACCTTTGTAAATAAAGGTATTGAATGTTTAGTTACTAAATATGTAATTAAAAGAATAAATGGTAATAGGGCAATTAAAACTAATGTCAACACAGGATCCATAAAGAAAGTAATTACGATTCCACCAAGCAATAAAAGAGGAGCTCGCACACCAATACGTTGCATCATTCCAACCATTTGGTGAATATTATATGTATCTGTTGTCATTCTAGAAATAAGCGATGGCATTGTTACATCATCAATTTGACTATTTGATAAAGACTCTGTCTTTTCAAATAAGTCATGACGAAGTGATGTTGTAACCTTCATAGCAACATAACTTGCCATTCTATTAGCAATCACATTAAATGAAAAACCAATAGCGCAGCATATAAGCATAATGATTCCATACATTATTACTTTATTTAAATCTTTAGTTGGAATAATTTCATCTATGATATGTGAAAGTATATAAGGAATAGCAAGATCCATTAAAGTACCAATTATTTTAATGATCAAACCAATTATCATTCGTACTTTATATATACCAACGTACTTAAATACTCTTCTCATGGCTTTTATCTCCTTATGTTTAAAAGTATACAATAATTAATTACATTTTTCAATACATTAACTAGTATTATCTATATAGATAGCATTATCTATATAGATATGATATAATTAGACATAGAAAGTTGTGATATATATGAAAACAAAAATAATACTTAAATTACAACTTAATATCAAAATAGACCTTGTTGGATAAACAACAAGGTCTTTTCTTTTTCATAAAAAAGTAGGAAATGAATATGAAAAAAGAAGAAACTAATCAATTTTTAGAAAAGGATTATTTTAATGATTTACAAAAGATTAAAGAAACCATTAAAATAAACCAGCACAAGGCAATGGTTGTTGTTAATAGTGTTATGATTATGACTTATTATAAAATAGGTACTATCATCAATGAAAGAAAAACTTGGGGTTCCAAATATATTCAGAACTTAGCTAATGATTTAAAAGATTATGGTACTAGTTATTCATTTAGAAATTTAAAATATATGTCTCAATTCGCAAATGAATTCACAATTGATGAAATTAGGCAACAAGCTGTTGCCCAAATTCCTTGGGGTACTTTAGTAACTGTTATTATTCCTAAATCTAAATCTCATGAAGAAATGTTATTCTATATTAATGAAACACATAAAAATGCTTGGTCAAGATCAATGGTACTTAATCAAATAGAACTTAAAGCTTATGAAAGATCATTAATAAAACCATCAACTACAGATGTTACTAAATCTGATGATTTAACTAATGAATTATTTAAAGAAACATATGTATTTGATTTTTTAGACAAAGAAAAGATAAAAACAGAAAAAGATTTAAAGAATCAAATGATTGATAATATCATTAAATTCTTGCAAGAATTAGGTCCTGGTTTTTCACTTGTTGGTAAAGAATATAAATTATCATCTCCTACAAATGAAGAATTCTATATTGACCTTTTAATGTATCATGTTAAAATACATGCATATGTAGTAATAGAAGTAAAACTTACTAAATTCAAACCGGAACATTTAGGTCAATTAATATTTTATGTTAATGCAGTTGATGCATTAGAAAAGACAGATTTAGATAATAACACAATAGGCTTATTATTATGTAAAGATGCAGATAAGTTTGTAGCTGAAACTACTTTAAAAAATACATATATGAAATTAGGTATTTCTAAATACAAATTGATTGAAGAATTACCTGCATATTTAGAGAAAAGATTAAATGAAATAGAAAAGGACTAAGTAAAATATACTTAGTCCTCATTTATTAATCTTCTTTTCCGTATAAACTATTCCAATTAATGGATTTAAAGAAATTAAATTCTTTTTCTATTTGGCCAATATTTAGTGCAACTTCTTTTCTTAAATCCTCTTCCTTAAAGTTCAACTGATTTTCGCCTAATTTCATTTTTTTAATATTCGAGTATAAATCACCATGTTCATAACTATAACCAATTTTTGTGAATGCATTATCTTTTTGTATCTGGTAATTGCAATCAAATTTTTCTGTTCCGGTGTAATAGTATATGATAATAGTTTTATAATTATCACTTGCTGACTTGATATCCCTCAAATATCGATAAAATGAAACTTTATTGCTATAATCTTTGTATCTTACTTCAAAAATAGTTCGATTCGATATTTTAATAAAATCACCCTCATATAAATTGTTTTCTTTATAATAATTAATTATATATTCTTCATCTTTTATTACATTAAATTCTTTTTTATATGCTATGTAATTATTATCATTATATAGATTAATATATACAGTTGCTTTCTCTTCATCTGTTAATATGATAGGAAAATCTTCTATTACTTTATAATTATCTATATTGTCTACAAGTATAAAATCATCAATATCATAAGCTATTCCTGCATATAATACATCAATTCCTGTTTCTTCACATTTAATTTCTATTCTATTATCTTTTTTACAACTCGAAAGTAGAAATAAAGATAATGTCAATATTATTACTATAATGATATTTTTCTTCATAATTATCCCTCGTATGCTTCAAAATACAATTGGAACAAGAAATTAATTTCATACATTTTAGCTTTGAAATTTGCTGACTCTTCTTCATTTTTAATTTGCACTTTTGTATCCATATATTCTTCATCCCATTCATAACCTGAATATGAGAATTCTCTACAATATGAAGAACTTACGCTAGTCGTAATAGTATTGCTTGAACTTACTTTAACATTGTAAGAAATGTATTCACCTTTGTGGTCTTTATTTTTATTATTATAAGATAATACATATCTCTTATTTAAACCTTCTGTAGATACAGTAAATGCATATTCATCTGATATATGAATAATAGTTGAAGTACTATGTTCAATTAAGCCTTCTTTTTCCATTTCTTCTATCATTGATTTAGCATCTCTTACTTTGTTGTATTTTTTATCATATATTGCTTCATTATTACTTGCATCTTTGATTACATAATGTATTGTTACATCACCTGTTTGAAAATATATAATTTCATTATTAGGACTTATTTCATAATCGTTAGCATCTTTGATATTCTTTATAAATGAAGATACATTATATGCTCTACCAACATATAATCTATCTCTTTTTATTTCTTCATATATTGGAGCTGTTTTATCTTTCACAATTATTTTTCTATAAAGTGATGATATGTATTTACCATTTTCATCATATATTTTATATTCAATTTCATACTCGCCTTCCATATTATTAATTAAATTACTATATGGAACATAAGTATATCCGCTTTCTAAATTCAATCCTTCTTCAACATATTCATCGCCTAGTTCTAATTTTACTTTTTTACGGCCTATTAGTTTATTCTTGCCACAAGATGATAACAGCAAAACAAAAATAAATATGACTACAATCAACATTATATTAAATAATCTTACTGTTTTATTATTTACATGTAAGTCCATAATATCACTCCTTTATTTTATTAATATCTATTGATGTCATTATATCATAAGATATTTACCGATTCAATGATTTAATATAAAAAGGACTAAGTAAAACACTTAGTCCTCTATATTTTTATTCACCTTCTTTTGTGAATTGATTCTTATATTCTTCAGAAAAATCCATTGTTAGATAACGTTGATACATAGTATATCTTCTTTGAGCTTCTTCTTTATTAACTTCTAATAATTCTTTAGCTTTTTCTGGATTTACTTTATCAAGTTGTGCATAACGTGTTTCAGTCATTAGATGTTCATGATATTTAGACCAATCTGGTGCTTTAGAATCTAATTGGAATGGATTCTTTCCAACAGCTGCTAATCTTGGATCATATCTAAATAATGTCCAGTATCCGCATTCAACAGCAAGTTTAGCTTGTTCTTGAGCTTTATTCATACCACGTTTTAATCCATGGTTGATACATGGTGCATATGCGATAATGATTGATGGTCCATCATAGCTTTCAGCTTCTTTGATTGCTTTCAACATTTGTGCTTGGCTTGCTCCATGAGCGATTTCAGCAACATATACATGTCCATAACTCATAGCAATAGCAGCTAAGTCTTTCTTCTTACCAGTCTTTCCACCAGCTGTGAATTTTGCGATTGAAGCTGTTGGAGATGATTTAGAAGATTGACCACCTGTATTAGAATATACTTCTGTATCGATTACAAGGATATTAACGTCTTCTTGGTTAGCAATAACATGATCTAGTCCGCCATAGCCAATATCATATGCCCATCCGTCACCACCGATAATCCATTGTGAACGTTTAGTAATATAATCTTTTAAGTCAACTAATTCTTTAGCAGCAGCACTTGAATCTTTTTCTACAAGTGGGATAATTTCTTTAGCAACTTTCTTAGTTACTTCGCCACTCTTTCTATTTTCTAACCATTCTTTAGCTAATTCAACTACTTTAGCGTTCTTGTTTTCTTCAACTAAAGCTTCCATAGCCATACCTACACGGTTACGAAGTGTTTCAGTAGCCATTCTCATACCATAACCAAATTCAGCATTGTCTTCGAATAAAGAGTTAGCCCAAGCTGGTCCATGTCCATCTTTATCAGTTGTATATGGACTTGATGGATAAGAACCACCATAAATTGAAGAACATCCAGTTGCATTAGCAACGATCATTCTATCACCAAATAATTGAGTGATTAATTTAATATATGGAGTTTCACCGCATCCACCACAAGCACCACTGAATTCAAATAATGGTTGTGCGAATTGTGAGTTTTTAGCATTAGCAAATTTATCAACTAAATCAGTCTTATAAGTAACATTGTTGAAGAAATATTCGCTATCATAGAATGTGCCTTGTTTCTTAACTTCGTCAGGGTTAACCATAGTAAGAGCTTTAACACCCTTCTTACCTGGACATTCGTTAACGCAGACACCGCAACCTGTACAGTCAACACCAGCAATAGCGATTGTGAATTTTAATCCTTCTAAGCCTTTACCAACTGCTGGTAAATATTGAGTAGCCTTAGGAGCTTTCTTTTCTTCTTCAGGAGTTACTAAGAATGGACGAATTACAGCATGTGGACATGAGAATGAACAAATGTTACATTGGATACAGTTTTCAGCATTCCATACAGGAACAAGTGTTGCGATATCACGTTTTTCATAAGCTGTTGTACCACTAATCATAGTACCATCTTCAAAGCCTTTGAATGCAGAAACTGGTAGATCATAACCTTTAACTGCATTAATAGGACGAGCGATACGTTTAATGAATTCAGGTTCGTTCTTATTTACTTTAACCTCTTCTACAGCTAAGTCTTTCCAAGCTGGATCAACTTTAACTTTCTTTAAGCCTTTAGCACCTTGTTCAATAGCTTTGTAGTTAAGTTCAACAATAGCTTCACCCTTCTTGATATATGCTTTATATGCATATTTCTTCATTAATTCTTGAGCTCTTTCATAAGGCATGATTTGTTCATTTAATTTGAAGAATGCAGATTGCATAATAGTGTTTGTTCTATTGCCTAAACCAATCTTACGTGCTAAATCGATAGCATCGATGATATAGAATTTAGCCTTCTTTTCAGCTAAAGCCTTCTTAACTGAATTTGGCATGAATTCAATTAATTCATCAACTTTCTTAGTAGTATTAAGTAAGAATGTACCACCTTTCTTAAGTTGACTTAACATATCATATTTTTCAAGATATGTATCAAGTGAGCAACTTACGAAGTCAGCAGTAGTAACTAAATATGTAGATCTAATTGGTTCTGGAGAGAAACGTAAATTACTTCTTGTAACACCACCAGATTTCTTAGAGTCATATGCAAAATAAGCTTGTGCATAATTGTCAGTGTTATCACCAATTAATTTAATTGTACTCTTATTAGCACCAACTGTACCATCAGAACCTAAGCCCCAGAAAATAAGTTGAGATGCTTTATCACCAGCAACATTAATTTCTTTTTCAAGAGGTAAGCTTAAATGTGTTACATCATCAACAATACCAACTGTGAAATGATCAAGAGCATCTTTACCCTTCTTTAAGTTCTTATATACTGCAAAGATTTGTGCAGGAGTAGTATCTTTACTACTTAAACCATAACGACCACCAATGATTAATGGAGCGTTCTTAACACCATAGAATGCAGCTTTAACATCTAGGTATAATGGTTCGCCTAAAGCACCTTTTTCTTTAGTTCTATCTAATACTGCAATACGTTTAACAGTCTTAGGTAATGCTTTTAATAAATATTCAACAGAGAATGGACGATATAAGTGAACGTTGATAGCACCAACTTTTTCACCTTTAGCAAGTTTGTAATCAATAACTTCTTTAATACATTCATTTACAGAACCCATTGAAATGATTACATCTGTTGCATCGCTTGCACCATAATAATTGAATGGATGATATTCACGACCAATAGCCTTACTAATTGCATCCATGTAATCAGATACAATTTGAGGTACTCTTTCATAATATTCGTTTTGAGCTTCTGATGCTTGGAAGTATACGTCATCGTTTTGTGCAGATCCTCTTTCACATGGTTTATTAGGATCTAATGCTCTATCTCTAAATTTCTTAACAGCATCACGGTCAAGTAAACTATTTAATAATTCATAATCCATTACTTCTACTTTTTGAATTTCATGAGATGTTCTAAAACCATCAAAGAAATGTAAGAATGGAACACTTGATTTAATAGCTGATAAATGAGCAACTCCAGCTAAATCCATTACTTCTTGTACACTAGCTGTTGCAAGCATTGCGAAACCAGTTTGACGACATGCCATAACGTCTTGATGATCACCAAAGATTGAAAGTGCATGTGTAGCTAAGCTTCTTGCAGATACATGAATAACACCAGGAAGTAATTCACCAGCGATCTTATACATGTTAGGAATCTTTAATAATAATCCTTGTGATGCAGTAAAAGTAGTAGTTAAAGCACCAGCTTGTAAAGAACCATGAACAGCACCAGCAGCACCAGCTTCAGATTCCATTTCAACTACTTTTACAGGTGTACCAAATAAATTCTTTTGTACGCCTTTACTAGCCCATTCATCAACATTTTCTGCCATAGGACTAGATGGTGTGATAGGGTAGATACAAGCTACTTCAGTAAACGCATAGGCGTTCCATGCAGCGGCTTGGTTTCCATCCATTGATTGAAACTTCTTTTCCATTTTTTGTTTCCTCCACATTATTAATAGAATATTTCATTTTGAGTTTCTTTAAAACCATATATATTATACAACTAAATGATAAAAAAGTTAAGTATTTTTTTTATTATTTAAAAATAATTTACACACTATTTATTAAGAATAGATAAATATGAATTAAGAGCAGTGATTAAAGTACCTGTAGAATCACTACCATAATCCCACCACATGATACCTTTAACACCCTTAGACATTACATATTCACACTTAGCTTTTAAGCTCTTTTCACTTTCATATGTTACGAATGTTTTCGTATTGGCATCATATATATAATTAGCTTTTGCAGTATTATCCCAATACACCTTAGCACTACTACCTTCTTTTAGATATGTATTATAAATTGAAGTATAGCCAATGCTTGCACCAATGGTGCCATTTTTATTAACACTTCCAGTAGCAAGTCCAGTTGAAGAATTATAATTAAATGTAGTCACATCAGTTCTTCTACCATAGAAAGCGGCACCTATAATCATTTTATCAAGTGGAACACCTAAATTTTTAAATACATTAACACTCTCTTCAACACTACAACCACTATATGTCATTGTTGATTTATATAATGCAGCATGATGATACATTTGTTCACAACCCATATCATATGACATCATATTAATGTAATCCATATATTCAATAGATTTCTTAAGTGAGTATTTAGGATATGAGAATGGACCAGCAGGAATTGCTGCTGTTACTAATAATTCACTATCATATTCTTTAACTGCTGCATATATATCAGCCATTAAAGTAGTAAATTTAGTACCATTATCAGTAGGATATTCCCAGTCAATATCGACACCTGCAAAATTATATTTTTGAATAGCCTCAATTATAGATGTTACAAAGATAGCACGTAATTCATCACTTGCAGATATTGTTGCTAAATTAGTACCATTTTCATGTGTACCAGAAACACACATCACAATTCTTACACCCTTATCATATGCAGCATCTTTAAATTTATTTAATTTTGTTACATAGTCTTGTGGAACTGTAATTGTGCCATCTGCATTAGGATTCACAAATGAATAATTAATGATGTCAACAGTATTAAGTAAGATATCATCAACAGGACGTGAATTAAATGTTCCAGTATATACATAGCAAGACACAATTTTTGAATTATTAATATCTTTATATGGATTTGCTTTCACAATCACATTTAATTCTACTTCTTTACTTACATTACCATATCTTACTGTCAATTTAATTTTAGCTTCTTGATCAACTCTTGTTCTTGTAATGATACCATTATTTTGAATAGCTTGATGGTTTTGACTATCAAAGTTTAAACTACAACCATAATAGATATCATCTTTTGGAAGCGATATATTATCAATCAATGTTTTTCCATCATATAATTCTTGATAATAAGAACTAACTAATTCTACAAGTTTAGTAGTATATGAATTTTCACTATCATCGCTTGATATAAACTTCGCATATAAAGTTTTACCGGCACAACTAGCATCATCAATTTTATAGATAGCTTCGCCACTAAAATCACTATTTAGATACCAACCTGCAAATATATATCCATCCTTAATAACCTTTGCATATGGAATATTATCATTTACATAATATGTAACTTTAGTTTGTGTGCCATCAACATCAAATGTAGATTGTGTTTTAAGAACAGCACTTAAGGTAATATCATATGGATATTGATATAAGGTAGTAGCAGTAATTTTCTTACCTTCATATTCCCAACCTTCAAATACACATGAAGATACTGTAATTTTAGGAAGTGTACCAATTCTATTGTTATATAACACATTTATCTTTTGTCCACTATTATCAAAAGAAATAGTATATGTGTTTTGACTAAATTTCGCATATGCATATATAACAGTAGATGAAGTATTTAAACTCAATTGTTTTGTCAACTTTTCATCTGCAAACCAACCTTCAAATGTATATCCTTCTATTTCTGGTTGATATAATGCATACTCATCTTCTTCATAGAAGCTTTCATCCTTTAAAGTTGCATTTCCATATTTATAATAAATAATATGCATTGTTTTCTTATTCCAACTAGCTTCTAAAAAAGTGTCTTCATTGAATATATATGTATTATCTACAATTTCATTAGTATTCATATCTTTCCATCCTAAAAATGTATATCCATTTCTTTCTGGAATTGGTAGATCATAAGTAGAGCCTTTTTCTACATATACTTCATTGTCTTCAATACCATCACCTACAAAGGTAATTGATATTTTTTCAACTTCTTTTTCTTTGTTATCATTGTTTTCTTTATTATTAGTGCATCCACATAATAATAATATTAACGCAAATAGAAACACATAAAGATATTTTTTCATAATGATACCTACTTTCTTTTAAAAAATTATACCATACATAAATTAAATTAACAATAAAAAAAGAAGTATTATAAAAAATACTTCTATCCTTCTAGTGTCATATCATAAACAGCGACAGAACCAAAGCCTATATTTCCACCACCATCTTTCACAAATTCAATCTTTACTTTAAATTCAGACTTAGTTCCACTAAGACCAAGCATTACTTTTAATGTTTTTGCATAATTAATATTGCCACTTACTTCGCCTTCACCCAGTTGATTAAGCTCATTGCTTAAATATTCATCAATAATATTATTATCCTTATCTAAAAGACTAAATTTAATTTTGGAACTTGAATTACCAGTCTTACCAATATTATTCATATAATATGTAAAATCAACCATTATATTACCTGTTTTAGATTCTAAAACATCAGATATAATATATTCTTCATTGTTTCTAAATGATAACCAGCCAGTACTATATGCACCCTTAGTGCTTACATTTAATGTCCAACCTTCCACAATTGGAGTTGCTCCAGCTTCAAGACCAGTAAATGTAGCTTCAGATAAGGTATCTTGACTTCCAGTCTTTTCACCACCAGAATTGCCTCCTGGATTATTATCACCTATGCCACTATTATCATTTTCTATTTTTTTAACTGTTAATTTAAATGTTTTTTCAAATGTTTGACAATTAACACTTACAATGAATTTGACATCTACAATTTTATCTTCACTTTGTCTTTTCACAATTCCTTGTTTGCTGATTACATTTTCATCAGATATCTCAATTACACAATCAGCATTATCAGGTTTTCCAAATACCACATTTTTAGTTACATTTGCTTCGCTATCACCCTCTTGATATAATATCTTACATTTATCAAGTGCATTTAATGCATCAACTTCATCTTTATTTAAATCATTCTTTTTACATCCAAATAAAAACAAGGATAATAAAAATAACACAATAATAATTAATTTTCTCATATGTACTTTACTCCTTCTTTTTCATTATACCAAATATATATTTAATTATCAATTTTAATTTATAGAAAATATAAGAATTTTATGTTATACTATTAAACGAGGTATAAATATATGAAAAAAACAATTATTTTTATTTTATTAATTTTATCGACTATATGCTTATTTGCGTGTAAAAGTGAAAATGGTTCAAAAATTAAAATAAATCCAGATCAAGGACAAACAACAAGACCTGGTACTTCTACTAATACTGATGATCCTAATAAGGAAAATCAAAATACTGGTGAAGAAAACCAAGAAAAGAAAGAAAAGGTCTTATTAGGTATTGATTTAATTGATGAAAATATCGATATCTTCAAAGGTAAAAAAGTTGGTTTGATTACTAATGCAACTGGTATAAATTCAAATTATGAATCCACAATAGATATCTTATTTAAAAAAGTAAATCTTACATCATTGTTTGCACCTGAACATGGAATTAGAGGAGCTAATCCTGCTGGTGGTACAGTTACAGATGAAACTGACCCAGTTACTAACTTACCGGTGTATAGCTTATATGGTTCAACATCTACACCAACTGCAGCGATGCTTGAGAATGTAGATTTGATGTGTATTGATATTCAAGATGTAGGTGCTAGATTCTATACATATATCTACACAATGGCAAATGCAATGAAGGCTTGTAAACAATACAATAAAGAATTTGTGGTATTTGATAGACCTAATCCAGTATCAGGTAGCGTTGTAGAAGGAACAGTTTTAGATACTACATATTCATCATTTATTGGTATGTATCCAATTGTTCAAAGACATGGAATGACAATTGGTGAAATCGCAAAATATTTCAATGAAGCACAAAATATCAACTGCAATCTAACAGTTATTAAAATGAAGAATTGGAATCGTGATATGTATTTTGATGAATGCGATGTACCATGGGTACTTCCATCACCAAATATGCCAACTCTTGATACTGCAACAGTATATACTGGAACATGTTTATTCGAAGGCACAAACTTAAGTGAAGGCCGTGGTACTACAAGACCATTTGAATTAATTGGTGCCCCTTGGATAGATGCAATAGAGCTTGCTAATGCGCTAAATAACCTAAATCTAAAAGGTGTGTTCTTTAGACCTGCATCATTCACACCAACTACATCTAAATTTAATGGTCAACAATGCTTTGGTGTACAAGTGCATGTTACTGATAGAACAATCTTTGAATCAGTTAAAACTGGTTACGCGATGTTAGAAACAATTAGAACAATGTATCCAGATAATTTCCAAGTACTAAACGCTTCATCACAAAGATGTACTTTAAACCTATTAACAGGCTGCGATTATATCACAAAACATACATATACATTAGAGCAACAATTTAAATTAATTGAAAAAGGCTCTGAAGAATTTACTGAAACTAGAAAACCTTATTTATTATATTAACAAAAAAGGAAGACTAAATGAAAATAATTTCATTTTTCTTCCTTTTTTATTTAACTTTAATTTCTTTATATATATCACTTTTTGATACATTTCTGTCTTTAGCAACTTTTTTTAGTGCTTCTTTCTCATCAATTCCTTGATTAATATAATGATTGAAATGTTCTAATACACTTAAATTATTTAATTCTAAAATATTAGATTCTATACTTGCACCTTCTAGTATTAATACCATCTCACCTTTTAGATTTAATTCTTCAGCTTGTACTTCCTCTAAAGTTCCTCTTGTGTATTCTTCATAGTGCTTTGTAAGTTCCCTTGCAATTACGATTCTTCTATTTCCCAATACATCATACATATCTTTTAATGTTTCATGGATTCTATGAGGCGCTTCATATATTATTAATGTTTCTTTTTTATCTTTTAATTCATTTAATTCTTTTATTCTTTGGTTTTGTTTACTATTTAAAAAACCATTGAAATAGAATTTCTCACAAGGAAGACCAGATGCAATCAATGCAGTTAAGCTTGCGCTAGCTCCAGGTAAACTTATAACTTTAAAACCTGCTTCAATAGCTTTAGATGCTACAAAATAGCCAGGGTCACTAATACATGGAAGCCCTGCATCAGATACAAGGGCAACATTTTTACCTTCTTTTAATAAATTGATGATATCTTCATATGCTACATCTTCATTAAAGATATGATAATTCCTAAGTGGTGTAGAAATATTAAAGTGACTAAGTAAAACCTTAGTCACTCTTGTATCCTCACAAAAAATGTAATCTACATTTTTAAGTGTCTCTACAGAACGAAAGGTCATATCATCATAATTACCAATTGGTGTAGGTACTAGATATAGCACACTTCCATCATCTATATAAGACTTTTGGATTTTCATATTATTCACTTACAATTCTTTTTGCTCTTTCTTTTAAATCTCTATCTGCATAAACAATCTTCATTAGTTCAACTTTCTTTTTATTTGTGATACCAAATGCAGATTGAATTTCATCTAATAAGAAGTGTTCTTCTACATTATACCATTCATCTTCTAAAGAAGCTGCAAATAAATTTAAATATACAATATTTTTTGTACCTTGTGGTTTTTTAGCGAAATTCGCGATTAGTTTTTTCTTATCTGTTTTTGTAAAAGATAATCTTTTAACAACATCATCGCCCATTTCATAGGCGAATTTTTTTTGAACTTGCTTTTCTAATTCACTTGGTTGACCATCAACGATAATGAATTGACGAAGTAAGTCTAAGAAATTAATTTTGTCTTCTTTAGGTAATAAACTTAATAACATAATTGTACTCTCCTCCTATATACAACATAATTTTATCATATAACTTTATTTGATACATTAAAAATAACTTAAGATTTTAAGATTTTGGCTTATAGTTAAACATATCTAAGGCTTCTTTAGTGTATTCACCATTTTCATCATACATATAAAATGGTGGTAATATCTTTAATCCTGGATTTGCGTTATTTTTAGCATCGATTAACACCAGCAATGCTTCATCACTATTTACCTTAGGATACATAAAGCGAATACGTTTCGCTTCAAATTTATATTTTGAAAGTAAATTAATGATTTCTGGGAAACGGTCAACACGATGAACTAAATATAAACTACCTTTTTCTGTTAATAATTTTTTTGATTCCGAAATTATATCTTCTAAAGTTATTTTAACTTCATGTCTTGCTATTGTTAAATAATCGTTTTTATTAATATTACTTGTTTCTAAATATTTAAAATATGGTGGATTACATGTAACAATGTCAAAACAATTCGTACCAACTTTTTTATAAATATCTTTTATATCAGCATTTATTATTTCGATTTGATCTTCAAAATGATTTAGTTTAACACTACGTATAGCCATATCACATATCCCTTTTTGAATATCAACGCCAATAATATGTGCTTTTGTTTTCATTGTGAGAAATAAAGGAATTGGTGCATTACCACAACCTAAATCAATAATCTTATTTGTTTTAGGGCTGCAAGATACAAAGTATGCTAATTGCATAGAATCAGTAGAGAAGTTAAACATCTCACTATCTTGTATTATTTTGATATTTTTGTATCCTAAAAGCTCATGTATCAATTCCATATTATTCTACTTCTTTTTCTAATTCGATTTCTTCTTTTGTTTTCTTTTCTTTATTTTGCTTATTAGATTTTATAATCTTAATCTTATCATTTTCAAATTCTTCGATCTTTCCGTCATTTTCAACCTTAACTTTTTTGCTTAAGTAGTTGACAGATTGTACCTTACATTCTTCGCAATTTGGAGTCTTAACGATATCACCAACGCTTGGCATAGTTTTTTTGGCTTCACTATATGCTAAATTCTCATATGCGATACAGCACATTAATTTGCCACAAAGACCAGTAATTTTATTTGCAGTTAATGCCATACCTTGATCCTTAGCCATCTTCATAGTGACAAGATCAAATTCTCTTAAGTGCCTTTTGCAACAAAGTTCCATTCCACATGGTCCTAAACCGCCAACAATCTTAGCACCTTCACGTGGTCCAATTTGACGAAGTTCAATTCTAACCTTAAACTCACTTGCAAGAACCTTGACAAGCTCTCTAAAGTCAACACGACCATCAGCATTATAATAAATCAATAATTTAGAACCATCAAGTGTATATTCACAACCCAATGTTTTCATTTCTAATTTTTGAGCTTCAATTATTTTTTTAGCTTTTTCATAATCTTCTAAAGCTTTTGCTTCATATTTATTATAATCTTTAATATCCTTTTCGCTCGCAATTCTAATGATGTCTTTTAGTTCATGTTCAAAGCTCTTATCCTCAATTTCTTTTATTGGCATTACAACATGACCAAGCTCTAATCCTCTGACTGTTTCTACAACAACCTTATCTCCAACTTTTAGATTTAGAAAATTAGGATTAAACCAATATATCTTACCGACATCTTTAAATCCAATTCCTACTATTTTTTTCATTTTAATACCTTTCCTATTTCCACAAACATCTGTGTATATATCATATCGATATTAGCGTTTGTGTCCACTCTTTCTCTAAACTTTAATATAATTTCTAATATTTCAATTTCTGTTTCTTTACTTAAATTGATATTAGAATATTCTAAACTCTTAAATGTCATCTTATCTTTTCGATTAATTAAATAATTAACCTTATCATCTTGAATAGTAACTAATAAATCAAAAAATATTCTTGCTTTATCTCTATCAAGCGTATATATAAATTGACCCATTTCCATAAATTTCAAATATGGATCACCACAATATTCAATTTCTTCTGATAATGCTTTTACAAGTTCAATAAACTTTTCTAATATTTTTGATTTAGTATATCTTGAAGCTATTGACATATTGTTTGTTAACTTAGATATGATAGAAGCAAGCTCATTTTCTATTCCTTTTTCTTCCAATTCTTTTCTTACAACTTCACTAGATATTGGTAAGAATGTCACAATTTGTGAACGTGAACGAATTGTTGGAATAACTTTATTTATATTTTCAGTTGTCAATATTCCAAAACAATTATCAGGTAATTCTTCTAAAAACTTAAGTAGTGTATTAGCTGCAGAAAGAGTTGCTTTATCGATTTGTTGGATAATGAAGACACGTGTCTTATCACTTCGAAAACCAAACTCATGTTCAAGATTATCAATTTGTTCTTTTTTAATAGTATCGCCATCAGGAGAAACAATAAATAAATGTTCATTTCCCCATTTATCTAGCTTTTGACATTCCTCACATTGTCCACATGCTCCACCATTTTCACATAAAACTAAAGATGCTAAATAGATAGCTCCATCCATCTTTAAGCTTCCTCTTGGTCCATTAAATAGATATGTGTGGAAAAGCCTATTATGATCAAAACTATTCTTTATTAATCTAACAACAGTCTTTTGATTATTAAATAAATTACTAAAATCCATTATTTCATCATCCTTTCAAGATAAGGATTAATTATTTTAATAGTGTCTTCTAATACTTTTTCTCTTGTTTGATTTCCATCAACAGTTTTAATTCGATCACTAAATCTCTTTCTTACGATATCATATCCTTCATATACCTTTTTATGGAATGACATCTTTTCTAAATCAAGACGATTTTGTTCACGATTATTATTTTGAATTCTTGCAAGACCAATGCTTGGTTCCAAATCAATATAGATAGTTAAATCAGGCATCATACCATTTGTTGCAGCAACATTTATATCATAGACCTTATCAATTCCAATTCCCCTTGCATGGCCTTGATAAGCAAGTGATGAATCTAAATATCTATCGCAGATAACAACATATCCATCTTCGACATATGGAATAACCTTTTCTACTAAATGTTGTCTTCTACTAGCAGCATACAATAAGGCCTCAGTAATCGAATCCATATTAGTATTATTAACATCTAAAATTACATTTCTAATATCTTCCGCAATTTTAGATCCACCTGGTTCTCTTGTTTTATAGACCTTAATACCTTCTTTTTCTAAATATGCTACAAGACGATTGATAAGGCTAGTTTTTCCACTTCCTTCACAACCTTCAAATGTGATAAATAATCCCTTCATAATTTTATCTCCTAATTTTTCTAAACATATTATATCATAAATAGACATAAAAATAAAGAAACTAATAAAATTATTTATTAGTTTCTTCATCATATTCAATATTTACTAAATAAAGCGCATTTGCTGGTGCAGTCTTAGGAGCAAGAAGGCGATTTTTAGAAGCTAAAATATTTTCTAAATCAACTTTAGTTTTTCGATCATTGCCTACTTCAATCAGCATCGCAACAATAATACGCACCATATTATGTAAGAATCCATTCCCCTTGAATTTGATTGTGATAACTTTGTCATTGATATCAAAATCAATACTATAGATAGTTCTTACTGTATTTTCAATTTTATGATTTTTCGTAAATGCTTTAAAATCATGAGTTCCGATAAATATCTTACTAGCATCAATCATCTTATTAATGTCTAATTTATGCTTATAATAATATCTGTAATTAGTAAGAAGTGGATTATATTCATTCAAATCAATGATATAATGATATTCTTTTATCTTTGCATTATATCTTGAATGAAAACTCTCATCCACAATTTCCACTTTTTTAACATATATATCACGAGGAAGACGCGAATTAATCGCATTCTTCATTTGGTATTCTTTCATTTCGACATCTGTATCAAAATGAAATACTTGATTATAAGCATGTACACCAGTATCAGTTCTTCCAGCAGGATATATCTTAGTTGGGACTTTTGTGATTATTTTTAACACATTTTCAATTTCTAATTGAACAGTTCTTAAATCTTCTTGGATTTGAAAGCCATGGAAATTAGTACCATCATACATTACAATGCACTTATATCTCATACAATACCTCCAATTTTTAGCACAATTATAGCTGCTAAGAATAAAACTAAGAAGATATATACTAATATATCACTGATATGATATTTAAGTTCATAAATTCTTGTTCTTTCATCGCCTGGAATATATCCTCTTGCTTCCATTGCGTTAGCTAAATCTTCAGCCTTTTTATATGATATTACAAACATTGGTACGAGTAGTGACCCTATTTGCATAACCTTATCCTTAAAGCTTCCATCATTAAAATCAACACCACGGCTAGCTTGTGCTTTTAATATTTTGCTTGTTTCATTTAAAAGCGTAGGGATAAAACGAAGCGCTATTGACATCATCATCGCAAAGATACTTACGCCCTTTCTCATAAACTTGAAAGGCTTAAAGATGCCTTCAATTCCTCCATTTAAATCAGTAGGTTTTGTGGTAAATGTTAAAAGAGCAGAAAGTGTAATTAAATTCAATACCCTTAAGAGTACCATCAAAGCTGTATATAGGCCATTCTCATGAATAGAAATAGTATATGACACAATACTAGGTCCAATCAAAATGAATGCTTCACTTAAGAAAATGAGGGCAACAAAAATAAGGAATTGAATTAATCTAAATTTTCTAAATATCTTTCCAAGTAAAAAATATAACACAATTAGTAAAATTCCAATGCCTAAATTTAAATATGTAAGTGTAAAGGTATATGTTAAATCATAACCATTTACCTTCACAATCTCTCCATAGGTGTTAAACACAATTTGGAAGAAAGCAGTAAAGATTAAAAGCATAGCTATCATCTTAAAACTTCTTAAAAATTTATGAAGTGGAATCTTAGTTGTTAAAACAACAAGTAATATAAAACCAAGGCATATCAATAAAGCATATATATTCTTTATTAAGAAAATACCAATCATCATTAAGAATAATGTTATTATCTTACAACGAGGATCAAGACGATGAATCCATGAATCTTTATTGATATATTGTCCAAACACAATTCTATCATTCATGATTATCACCTAGAACTCTATTTAGTTCTTTAAAAGCATCATCAATATTGTATTTGTAGATATCTAAATCAATATTTAATTTCTTCTTTAAATTAGCAAGTATCTTCACAATATTTGGATAATTTAAATTACATGTCTTTATTACTTCATCATTCTTAAACATTTCATCCTTAGAACCATCATACATAATACAACCCTTGTTTAATACGATAGTTCTCTTCGCGTATTCACCAACTACATCCATATCATGAGTAATGATAATAATAGTCTTATGTTCAACCTCATTTAAATATTTTAAGAATTCCAATAGATCTCTCTTCGCAATTGGATCCAAACCAACTGTTGGTTCATCAAGTACTAAAACTTCTGGTTTAGATGCTAAAATTCCCGCGATAGCAACTTTACGCATTTGACCACCCGATAACATAAATGGACTCTTATCCAATAAGTCGCTAATATTCATCATTTCCGCAATTTTGATTGCTTCTTCTTTAGCCTTGTTTTCATCACGCAAGAAATTCTTTGGCCCAAACATTATATCTTTTAAGACTGTTTCTTCAAAGATTTGATATTCAGGAAATTGAAATACTAAACCAATATGTTTTCTTAAAGCCTTTAAAGATACTCTTGCTTTGTATTTAACATTTATATTATCCTTAGATATTGCATATTTTACTTTTTTACCTGATGCTTTAATATTGTAGTAAACATCATTATTGTTTTCTCTAAAGTTAATAGAAATGTGACCAAATGTTGGAACCAACAAATTATTCAATACTTGAACTAGGGTTGATTTACCAGAACCAGTATGACCAACAATAGCAATGAATTCATCTTCATTGTCAATTCGCAAATTAATATCCTTAATTGCGTATTTATATTGTTTCTTTTCCTTGAGGTAGGCTAGATTTACTTCTGATAAGTTAATTCCCATAATGCAGTCTTAACCTCCTCTTTTAAATTAATATTTGAATTATCAACCTTTTCAAGTAATTTCATACTATCCAAGATATCTAATTTACTATTTTTTAATATCTCAATATTTTCAAATACTTCATTTGGCTTTCCACTTAACACAACCTTACCTTCATTCATTACGATAACCTTATCAGCCATGATTGCTTCATTAAGATTGTGAGTAATTGAAATAATTGTTTTTTTACTCTTAAGTGAATTTATAACTTCCATTACTTCGCCTACACCCTTAGGGTCAAGCATTGCAGTAGCCTCATCAAAGATAATAATTTCTGGATTGATTGCAAGTATTCCCGCAATAGCAACTCTTTGTTTTTCACCACCAGATAAATCTTCAGGATTACGATCTAAAAATTCATTCATTCTTACCATAGTTGAATATTTATCAATTAGCTCTTCCATCTCATGCTTTTCAACTTTTCGATTTTCCAAGCCAAAAGCGATATCATCTTTTACAGTGATACCGACGAATTGATTATCAGGATTTTGGAATACTATTCCAATCTTTTTTCGTATTTCGTCGACACTATCTTCATTTAGTTCAATTCCATCAATTTTAATTGAACCCTTTCTAGCCTCAAGTAAACCTACCAAGAGTTTAGCAAGTGTAGATTTGCCACTACCATTGTGACCAAGGATACACACAAACTCTCCTTTATCGATATCTAAATTGACTCCGTTTACCGCTCTATCTGAAGAATTGTATCTGAAATACAAATTTCTTACCTCAATTAGACTCATATATTCTCCTTATGATAATATATCAATATTATTATTTTCTAATATAATCCTTACTACAATGCCATTTGTGCACACAATTGGCATTGACTTATTTTTATTAATTTCCATCTCCATACAATCTTTTCCCTTGCATGAAGCTTCAATCATTTTAATACTTCCATCTTTAAATTGAATTGTGTTATTAAAATCTTTTGGACCATGATAACTAATTTCTTTAATTAAAGCATCATTTTTATAAACATAAATTATATTTTCATCTGCAATATATTTTATTTCATATATATAGTTTGAATTAAAAGCATCATCTGCGCTTAATTTATCGATTACTTCATTTTTAAAAGCTATCTCAATTGTACTATCTTCGTTTGTTGTATTATATCTTTGATAAAAAAAGAAATATGAACATAACACAATCGCAATTGAAATTACGATAAAAATGATATCTAAGGCTTTAATTTTTTTCATAATTAGTACCTATCCATTATCTTTAATAGTTTAGCATAAACCATATATTTATGCAAGCACTTAACATTTATAAAAAGATTGTAAGCTAAATTCTCCACTTAATACTTTTATTAATTCTTTATTTTCATCTTCTACAATGAGATTACCCTCATTATCAATATCGATTACCTTGCATTTTTTATTATTGATAATACCAGTCTTATCTTTTAAATAATTCTTTTTCCTTATTTCTTCAATAAAACTATAATCATCATTTAGATATCTATTATATAAATCATCAAAATATTTTATTACATCTTCCATTACTTCTTTTTGATTGATATCTTTATTTACATTTAATTTAATTGAAGTTGCTTTATCTTTGATATCTGATGGAAAATCCATTTGATTAACATTAATACCAATACCTACAATATATGCATCTATTTTATTAGATATAATTGACTCAGCTAATATACCACAAACCTTTTTATCATTTATGATTATATCATTAGGCCATTTAATTGAAGTATTGATATATCTATCAATTGCGCATGATACAGAAAGACCAGCAAGTAAACTAAGGATAGCGATATCTTTCTTCTTTGGTTTTAATAGAATTGAAAACGCAATATTATCGCGTCCTCCATTCCATACACGGCCCATTCTACCACGTCCATTTGTTTGATTATAGGTATACGCAATAGTAAATTCATCTAAATCTTTATAGTTTTCTTTTAGGAAAGTATTTGTAGATGATATTGATTCAAAATAAAGATAAGTATATTTATTCATAATGACCACCATTATTAAAGGCTATTTGTATATACATTATACTACAAATAGCCTAAATATCATAATTAATTTGAAGAATCTTTTTGATCTTCGTTTTCTTCTATTTCACTATCGTCTCGCATATTTTGTTCACTTTGACGTTTTAGAATTGGAATTAAGCGAGTATAAATTAATACTGCAACTACGCATTTAATTGCGTCAATGCCTAAATATGGTAAGAAATATACAAACCAGCCAAAGAATGATTTTGCGTCACTCAATGCTGCAAACCATGATAGACCAAAGATATATATCACAATTTCAAAAATTACGCATTTGATAATAATATCAAATAATTTTTGTTTTCTTTTTCTTAAGAAAACTATTGTGTATAAATAAATAATAATAGATGCAGCTAAAAATCCAACAATAAATCCATAAGTGATTGATGTGAAACCAGATGTACCGCCATTAAATACTGGAAGTCCAAATGATCCCATTAATACGTATGCTAAAACGATAATAATACTATCAACTTTTGGTGCAAGCAAAATAATTAAAATTACGCCAAATACTTGTAATGTGATAGGAGATGCTCCAACAGGGATAGATACCCAAGCGCATATTACAAGAAGCGCTAAAAGTAAAGCATCCTTCGCAATTCTATTAACATTAAATTTGCTTTTAGTCATGATTATTATCCAAAGAAACTAATTAAGATACCAGCTGCAATTGCAGAACCGATAACACCAGCTACGTTAGGTCCCATAGCATGCATTAGTAAGAAGTTTGTAGGATCCTCTCTAACACCTTCTTTATGTACAACACGAGCAGCCATTGGTACAGCAGATACACCAGCAGCACCAATCATTGGGTTAACTTGACCCTTAGTTGCTTTGCACATGATCTTACCAAATAATACACCAGC
>JAEEGK010009573.1_pt1 | contig 22584 bp, 23 predicted proteins | sample 8958771 | NCBI WGS metagenome assembly JAEEGK01 (sample SAMN16246547, study PRJNA631951) | gut metagenome | biome: gut microbiome; feature: rumen; material: SC-attached | host: Bos | place: Iran: Karaj | collected 2018-10 | reverse complement strand
GATTCTTTGATAAAAATGAACCCACAATGCTCTATAAGCTCTTTATGGCCCACCCGGAACTTAACGTATCTGCAATTGCTCGCAGAATCGGCATCTCTCAGAGTCTTATGGCCCAATATATCAGCGGAAAGAAGAAACCAAGTGATGCACGCATCACTCTTATTCTTGACACCATCCGCGAGATCGGCCAAGAACTAATTGCGGTTTGAATTTAATCATTTATATTAAATCTTTTCCTAACATTTAAAAATTTAAACGTATGAAGTATTTATTTAAGAGCTTCAAGGTTGCATTGTTATTATCTGCACCTGTTATGCTCTCGTCTTGCGCCACTATTGTGGCTGGTGGAAGTCCAAGTATCACTATCAATGGTGATGTGTCTGAGAAAGTTACTATTACTACCGAAAAGGAGACTTACCCCAATGTAAATCTACCTGCAGTTGTCAAGGTAAACCGTCATCATATTGATGGTCAGCGTATCCAGATCACATCAGACAACTACAAGTTTAACGACATTGTTTTGGAGAAGGCTGTTAATGAATGGACATTTGGAAACATTCTCCTTGGTGGTATTATCGGCTGGGGTGTTGACTTAGGCACAAACTGTGTTAGCAAACCAGCTCAAAAGATTTTCAACGTTCAGCCACTGCCCAAACAGCAGAATGATGCCGTTAAGGGTAAAGACGAAACAGAGAAATAACAATTTGCAACTATCATCTTCCGCCTTTGCGAATCCTTGTGGGGACAGCAAAGGCGGAAGCGTTTTAGCATGCGATGTTCAAGGGCAAAGTATCTCTGTTACACCTTTTTAATGTACCCCTCTTCCAACAGGCCACACATAGATTCTACAACAACATCAAGATAGTTTTCGCCATTGAATTGCGCAATTACTTTCCCTGATTCGTAAAAGTAAGCACGAGGCATCACTACTCCATCATTCATTTCTGAACAAATACAGAAGCTGAATTTCTCAGATTTTCTTGATGCAATTTCATCTGTGATTATCTTGAGCAGCATTGTCAAGCTCCAAGCAGGAATACATGTCCCTGGGATTGTGTCATTCAGGAATTTACCTTGCACACTGAATTTCCATCCTTCAACAGTGATGGTAGATGCCGTGTACATTCCCCCACCTTGATTATACCAGACCATATCACAAGTGTCTGGGTCAAGTCCCAGTTCAATAAGCTTCTTGCCCTGTTCTATTGAAGTACAGGCAAGGATTCTCTCTTTTAATTCTAACTTATCCATACTAATTATTTGTTAATATTATGAATCTCTTCTTTATGTTGCATATTTCAAACTATATTTCTTTTACTCCCCACAGGTGTAGGGTGTTTACCATTGGTTTTGTGACATTGTTGGCGGGATAGCCTATGAAGGTTTTCTTCTTATCCAATATACCTTCAAAATCATGAACATACTTGGCAGGAATAATCTCGTAGGCCATGACTTCGCTCATCAGACCTTCGTTGTATGGCAACTGACCTGGATCCATCAGTTTACCTTCGTCGAAGGATGACAGGTGGTCGAGACGCATTACAACCTTGGGGTGGGTCTTGTTTTCCTTACTAATGATCATTATCGCATCAGCATCGCCGGCAATTGAGGCAAACATAAGCTTTGAATCGGCATAGCGACTGTATTCGCGCTGCTTATATCCCATCAATTCTTCGACGGGTACTTTTACGATATGTCCATTTGCATAGCCAAGGACCAGATAACTCTTTGACTCGTTATCTAATACGGCAAGCGTAAGCAGCGACTGGTCGTCGTAATCGTATTCATCCATCTTGCGGAACTTGCCGCCACTTAGGAACTTAAAGAAGCCGATGGGCTCTGTGTAATTTATCGGATCGAGATACTCGGCAGGAACATTCTTACGAATACGACTTGTATTGACCTCGTCATCCTTAGAAATAACAAGCGGACCTGATACTGCGGGCTTCTCGGGCTCGCTGAATTGTACATGGCTGTGGGTGCTGATTTCGTTATCAATCTCCTCGGGTAACTTACGATTAAGTCGCTGATACTCGTCGAACTCTTCTCTTGACAGTTTACGCTTGGTGCTACCAACACGTACATACCAATAATCATCAAAAGGTACACCTGCCTGATGAGGACGTATTTTAACAATCAGAATGTCTTTATCGGTATTAGCAGCGTCAAAACAGATGTCTTCGATATAAGTAGCAGCGAGACTGTTGCCCCATTTGAAACACATAGCATCTGGGATGGCGCGTAGATACTTGTCGCGATCGCCAAGATAGACTGATGAATTCAGGTCTTCTTCGACACCTGTGCCTAGTCCATAGTCGTTCACACCGACATAAAGCGTACCTCCGGCAGTATTCATAAACGAGTTGATAACCTTAAGAATCTCGTCCATCTGCTTTTCGGGATTGGGCTTTTGTTTTTTGCTTCCTGCAGGAAAGACAAGACTTGTCTTGTATTCAGTATCGGTGGTCTCCTGACCAGAACCGTAAAGCTTTAGTCCCGTTTCAAAACCACTTAGATTCAGTTGCTGCTTAATACGATTGTGAATATCGGTAGCCGTACTCTCCATTAGGCTGGTCTTGGTAATGTTGTATGCCAACACTAATGAGGCCAACTCGCTGATGGACTGACTACTCTTGGTGAGCTCGAAGAGTTCAGCATTATGCTCTGGCTTGTTGAGGAAACTGACAGCCTGCAACTGTATAAATCGATCGCGAAGTATCTCGTTGTTGGCAAACAGTTCCGAATTAACATTCTCCAGTTGTTCTAGTTTCTCTTCCTCGACCTTGGAGTTGCGGGCAAAATAGTGCAGCATGGTTATGATGTCCATTCTGCCCTTATAGTAAGCGGCCTGTGACTCCCAGCCGATCATCATAGAGAGAGTGCGCGCAAAGGCCAGATAATTATACATTTTGATATAGTCCTTGTCTATTTGGGCCATACGGTCTATCAGGAATATCATCTCGCGTACATAACTCTCGTCGAGTACACGGTCGCTCTCTAATATGGCCTCTTCTTCCTGCTGGCCGATATTCTCATCGTAAACACATCCTACTGCATAGTCTTCCATCAGATTCTTGAAAGCACTAATAATATCAAAGTCGTAGGTAGTAATCTGGTTTATCTCACACTGGATGTGGAAATTGCCCGTGCCACGTCCTAACATCCTACAACTGACGATAGTGTTTTTTTCCAGTCCATCATAGCCTATTGCATTTCGGATGCTTACACTGATACCATCCTTAGATACCGCAGGTGCAATGCCTGAAGCTGTAGGACTTGAGCCCAATGAGCAGATAATGTCTTCGTCGTAGGTGTAGTAATCGAGTACATTTTCCTTAATCTCCTTCGACATAGAGAAGTGGAAATGGCCGTTATACTCGTCGGTGATAGTTGCCATAAATACATATCTGCTACCGTCGGGGGCAAGAAAAAGTCGCAGGGAGCTAGGAATGGTATATCCCACAATGTCGCTAAACATAATAAAACCTTCGCCACCTATCTCATCCTCGATGTGACAATAATACTTGTTGGGATTATAAATGTCTTGACTAATAAAACTGATTCTTACCAATTCGCCTACCTTATGTTTCTTGCGACGCTTGTTGTCTGTAGTGGTTACTATTTGCCCTATGTTAAACATTTCATTCTCAATATCTTCCCATACTCGCTGATATGGTGTAAGGTCATTAGGTTTTGCTGCGGCCAAATTAACACTCGGCTTTGTGCCAAGAAAAACCTGCATCCCTTGCCATAGCTCTAAAGTCTTAGGGAAAACCGGACAAGGATCCTGTATGGAATTAGGTGAGAATAGTTTTATTCCATCGGTAGAAACCTGTAACTTTACTTTGTTCTGCGTAAACGAGTTGGTTGTATCTATCGCCTCGCATGGGTAGAGACTTGCTATATAATGGGGAAGAAGAGGGGCCTTGTCCATGGTGTAGTTCACTAACTTTGCATCTGAATGGAACAGGTAATAATAAGCCATGTCGATAAGCCAATCTGGATGAAGCGGATACAGATATGACGAAACAACACAGAGGCGAGCGGTATTCAAACGGTAATCTGCTATCGAAGTGTCGGGACTATCCTGTAGTAGCAATAACTGCAATGCAAGTGCTTGGTTATTGTTCCTGATTAATTCTAGATTATCCTTGGTCTTATCTATCTTGCCGTCGCTCTCATGAATATAGAGTTCGAGCAACTTAATGATGGCGCTGCAGAATGGTTCCTTACGCCAGCTCTCAATATTGCGTTGGCAGATAATATCAAGGAGCTCCTTAATTCGGCCATTCATCAGATCGGGACGACGCAGAAAGAGGCTGGATAGGATATTAAAATGTTTAACTGGATGGTAGACAAAACCCGATACCTTGAGCTTATTAAACAGACTGTTGATAAAGTTTGTAGGTGTCTCGCTAGAGTCAGTATTGATTTCGTTCTCAATCAACTCGTCTGACTGGATATAATAGGTTAATTGTTCTATCAGTAGTGTGAGGCGATCTTGATAAAACTCACGCTCGCTATCATCACAAAGGTCGAGCAACTCTGATAGTTCAAGCAAATCAGAACAATCCATCTTAACAGTTTGTAGGTCGATTTTTTTGTTAATCAGTCCTTGAATCCATTTGTGACACTGGCTCTCGAATGATTTGTCTCTCTCTTCGGTCAGTAACAACCTAATAAAATCCTTTGTATTCCATGACAAATCTCTACCTGAAAGCAGTTCGGTTAGTTTGTCATCAGTTAAACTTCTTTCTGTGCGCCGAAGCACCCTCATATCAACAAGCTCTATCTTGGGATGCTTTTCCTTTACTGATAATACTCGGCATTTAACTATCTGCCCCTTAAAAAGCTTAAGATTTGCCGTGCCACGTAAGTATGCGGTAATGTCGGTAGAATCATCGATCACTTCACAACAAGTTGTGAATAGTTTCCTGATTTTAAAATCATAGACACCGTCTACTCTATATGCATCTTTAGGCAGCATTCTATCTCCAAACCATTTTTTGTATGGTTTCCTGTAAATATCTATATTCATGCAATTTAGTTATTTAAATAATATATAGCCCTTTCTGATGGGGCGAAAGCGGGGACGAAGGTAATAATATTCTGTGAAATATTGGCATAAAGGATATAATGCTTAACATTATTTAGAGCAAAGTGTTTTACATGTTTTTCGGATTAAAGAAAGGAAGAATAAGCTAACTATTTGATAGTCATACTTTTTCCGAAAATAGTTGGAAGTTTCATAGCATTGTGTTGTAACCTTGGAGGCAAAGATTGAGTTTTCTTTGATTATTTTAATTCCGCCTTTGCGAATCCTTGTGGGGACAGCAAAGGCGGAAGTCTTTTTAGATTACCACAGCGGTGCCGCTGGCGGCTACCATTAGCATAGAACCGTTGGCGCCGATGGTCTCGTAGTCGAGATCGATGCCTACAATGGCGTTGGCTCCCATCATGTGTGCATGTTCCATCATCTCCTGCATGGCAGAATCTTTTGCCTCACGCAGCACCTGCTCGTAACTGGCAGAACGTCCGCCTACGATGTCGCGGATGCCTGCGAAGAAATCTTTCACAAAGTTAGCACCAATAATGGTTTCACCTGTTACCACACCCTTATATTCACGGATGGTGTGGCCTTCAATTGTTGGAGTTGTTGATAGTATCATAATGTATAATTTTAAAAGTTTACTAACTTTTAGACGTAAAAAGCAGTCAGAAAGTTGCATCATATTAGTTTTTTTTATATCTTTGCAATGATATTAATACGATCTAATCATTATTAACTGCAAAAGCAATGAAAATTACTAAGAAATGGATGCTGGCCGCCATCCTAATTTGCGGCGCAGGCGTATTCACTACATCATGTACCACTGACGAAAACGACAATCCCGCAGTTAAGGAAATCGACTATCTGGTGCTGGTGAACAAGACGCATCAGTTGCCTGCATACTGGGAGAGTGCCATAAAGACTGTGACCACAACTAATACGGTAGGGGATCAGGTAGAAGCTGAGTATAAGGCATACGCAGCATACCTGAAACTGAAGGAAGCAATGGCCGAGGAGGGAGTTGATATACAGCTGGACTCTGGGCGCAGAAGCGTAGCTGAGCAGCAGGACATCTGGGACCGGTTTATGATTAAGTATGGCGAGGAATATACGAAAAACACGGTTGCTGTGCCTGGTTATTCGGAACACCATACGGGACTGGCTCTGGATCTATACTTCATTCTGGATGGCACCATTGTGTATTACAACGAGGACCTGGTGAGGTATCCTGAAGTATGGGCTAAAATCCACGCTAAACTTGCCGACTATGGCTTCATCCTTCGCTATCTGGAGGGTAAAGAGGATATTACCGGATACTCATACGAACCATGGCACATCCGATATATCGATGATGTAGCCCTCGCCAAAGAAATCACAGCTCGTGGCATCACACTCGAAGAGTATCTAGAAGAGCTTTAGCAGTTCGATCTTCTTGCGTCCCGCTGGTAGCAAGCCAGCAAGCTGGAGCGGCCGCTGCCTAACATTTTGTGACGCGGATGCACATCATGGTGAGGTCGTCGTTGGGCTCGGCGCCGTTGCGGTGGGTCTCTACCTCGGCGGTCATGGTTTCTACCACTTGCCGGGATGACTCGAAGTGGGTGTTGCGCAGAATGCTGAGCAGACGCTCGTTGCCAAACTGCTCTTGCTCTTGGTTCTCGGCCTCGTTGAGTCCGTCGGTATAGACGAAGAGCGGACGCCCCTGGATGGTATCGATCTCTTCGCCAATATATTCTACTCCCGACCAGAGTCCGAATGGTGGGTTGGCTTCCATCTCAAGGAAGTCGCCGTGCGACTCAGAACCTCCGATGACGGGAGGATTATGGCCTGCATTACAGAACGAGAGGTGACCACTGTTAAGATCGATAAGACCAACGAAACAGGTGACGAACATTCCGTTCTGGTTGTCATCGCCCGAGAGTGCATTGTTGATCCTGGTACATATCTCGGCTGGCTGCAAACCCTGTTTGGCTAGAGTCTGGAACAGACGGGTGGCCTGCGACATAAACAGTGATGCCGGTACTCCCTTGCCGCTGACGTCGCCCAGACAGAAGTAGAGCTGATCGCCATTGTCCACATAGCCGTAGAGGTCGCCACCAACCTCGCGGGCGGGACTCATCGAGGCGTACATATCAAGCCCCTCGCGCTGTGGAAACTCGTGGGGTACCATCGACATCTGTATGTCGCGGGCAATGCGCAATTCGCTCTCGATGCGCTCCTGCTCTGCTTTCAGTCCGGCCAGTCGGCGGGCTGCCTGCAGTCGCGACAGAACAAAGATAACTATAGCTATCAGCACAATGACTATGATGGCCATCACCAGATTGGTCTGTCGGCGTTCGCTCTCCATCTTTTCGCGCTCCTGCTGTGCTCGCAGTTCGTCGATCTCGAAGCGCTTGTTGAGTTCGTTGATTTGCTGTATAGCTTCGCCTTTTCTTAGTGAGTCGGTCATTTCATAGTATTCGTGCAGATAACCATAAGCATCCTTCCATTTACCCAATTCCGACAGAATAGTAGCTCGTTTGTTAAGAATCTCTGCATACGCATTGATGTCGAGTTCCTTAGCCAGTGGCAACTGCTGATCGTTAAGTTTCAGAGCCTCGGTATAGTCTTTCTTGGCGATGGCCAGTTGAGTACGGTAGTCCATCACCTCATTACGTGTAACCATCGACCATCCTGTCTTTTCTAGATGCATCACTACCGAATCTACTTGCTTAGCAGCTTGGTCGTATTCGTCCTCGTGCATATAGTAGATGTAACCGGCGTGGTGATAGTAATACATCCAGTTGTCGAACTGTATTGGCTTGATAGTGGTATCCTTGCGGCATTCTTCGAGGTATGCTCTCCATTCGGTCAGTGTAGTGCGCATCTTGTCCGCTTGGTCCAGGTTGTTAAGTTCTGTGAGATAGTAGACGTAGATGCTGTTTTTCTGGAAAGGTGATGCATTGGTAGGATAGTTGGCCAGTGCAGTCTCGAAACTGCGTGCAGCCTCTCCGTAATTAAGCTGTCCGTCGAATACCAAGCCTTTTACGAACTCGGATGCGGTGAGTCCGTACTTATTGCCTCGCTTGGTGGCATCGTCGTGCATCTCTTGCACTATCTTGATAGCTTTGTTGTGTTCGCCACTGAAGCTGTATTCCTCGCCCAGTAGCATCCATGTGTCGTAGAAGTCGGTCCACAACTCGTGTTCACGACAAAAGTCGAGCACTTCGGGCACCATCATTACCAGGGTGTCGTGGATATTGTTGTTGTAGTAATAGGTCAACTTCCGATACCGGTCGCGTGCCTCTTTAGCCCATCGGGCAGAGTCGCTATTTTGTGCATTGTCATTACCTGAAGGAGCACCACCGTTTTGCTGCCCGCAACTTATCGCAAGTAGCAATAGCAGGATGGATAGTAGATTAATTGTTTTCTTCATTGCTAACAGTAATATTCTAATGTTTTGGGTGCAAAAGTAGTACTTTTTTTAGAAATGTGCAAGCAAATCCCTATATAAATAATGAATAAAAGATGACAGGGAGGCGCCGCGCGTTCTCGCAAATGCGGTTGCATAATTACAAAAATAATCACAAAACGAATAAACTTTTTCGTTTTTTTTCTAATATTTCTTTGTTCGTATAGTAAAAAGTTGTATATTTGCCAGCAAGAAAAGTAAATAAACAGCTTAAAACTACAAATCTTATGAAGAAAATCCTATTCATTATGACGGCTATGCTGGTGCTGGGTAGTACTGGGGCCGATGCTCAGGGATTCCTTAATAAACTAAAGGACAAGGCAAAGGAGAAGATCTCGAAGAAGATCGAAGGAAAAGTAGAGGAAAAGGCCAATGAAGTATTAACGCAAGATGCAGAAGAGGCTGGAGAGGCTCCTGCAGAAGAGGCTAAACCCGTGATTCCCCAGGCTAAGGGGGAGGCTGTGAAGAGTGACTTCGTGCCTGGTTCGGTGGTTATCTTCGAGGATAATCTGCAGGGCGAGAAGATGGGCGAATTCCCATCGAAATGGGACTTGATAGAGAATAATGTAGAAGTGGCCAAGATGAATGGCAAGATGGCCATTAAGTTTGAGCATGGTTCAAACACATCAATCACTCCGCTAATTAAGGATGGTAATAAGAAATACCTGCCCGAGGTTTACACGCTGGAGTTCGACTTCTTTGTGTCGGCTACCGAGGGCCATTCTGCCTATATCCTCCACCAGGAGACTGAGCAGGACTGGGTGAGCGAAATATTCTTTAATCACGACAACATCAACTGGCGCGTTATGAAGCCTAACGGTGATCAGACGGATGGAAATGCACCAACAGAAAGCTTTATCAAGCAGAACAGTTGGAACCACTTCGCTCTGTCGTTCAACAAGCGTGCCCTGAAGGTGTATATCAACAATCACCGTGTAATGAATATCCCAAATGCCAAGGCTCCTTCGTGGTTCTATATCCGCACAGAGTTCTGGGAGGACCATGTAGACTACATCACCAACGTGCGTTTGGCTAAGGGTGGGGTAGAACTCTATCAGCAGAATGCCCAGACGATGACTGCCATAGAAAAAGCTATCGCTGAAACCGGTAAGTTCGTGACTAACAATATCTTATTTGATACAGGTAAAGCAACACTGAAGCAGGAGTCGATGGCTGAAATACAGAAGGTGGCCGACTACATGAAGAAGAATCCTAAGGCTCGTTTCGAGGTGCAGGGACACACCGACAACCAGGGCAGTGACAAGGTTAACGACCCGCTGTCGCAACAGCGTGCCGAGGCCATTGTGGCAGCACTCGTAAAGATGGGCTGCGATGAGTTCAACCTCAAGGCAGTGGGCAAGGGCAGTCATGAGCCAGTAGCCGACAACAAGACTGCCGAGGGACGCGCCAAAAACCGCCGCGTGGAGTTTATCAAGAAATAGATGAACAAACGTAACGGTTATCTGATTAATAAAAATATGCAGGACTTTCGATCCTGCATATTTTAATTTATTATTATATTTGTCTGTTGCGGAGAGTGTTAAATACGATGCGCATGTAGAGGGCAAACTGTTTGTCGTTGAGTACTTGTTTCATTTGGTGGGCATCCTTTCTAACGGCCTGATGAAGCATGTGTCGCTGTAGCGGTCCTCTTACTGAGGCTAATGACTGCAACTCTGTGTTGAAGTTGTTGTGGATAGACTCTACTGCGTCTGTCTGATTCTCGTCAAGGGCGAGTACCTCTGAGAGACGATCCATGTTGCAACTCATGTCGTAGCGTTTGTCAACCTTGTTACTGTTAGTTTCTGCAAAACTAAATGTCACTGCCATCATGGCAACCATTGTTACAATAATCTTTTTCATACCAGAATACTTTTAAGATGTTATTAATTTAAATGTTTATTTTCTTTTGTATTTCTGGTATTTTGACGTAACAAAGAATATGATTGTTTAATCGTTAACCGCCCGTTTTCAACGAAACGCCCGATTCATTAAACGAAAAGTCAAACTCATGATACCAATCCTATTGCAAATCGAGCGAAATACAAAATAAATGTGAGAAATTACAGCTTTTTTATTACCTTTGCAGGCGATTAATGATAGTAAATGAAAAAGATACTATTTCTACATGGATTCTATGCCAGTGGGCAATGTGTGCCGGCAATGGCTCTGACGGAGGCTTTTGAGGGTAGAGCAGTAGTACTTACTCCTGATCTGCCACTACATCCCAAAGAGGCCTTGGCTTTTATTCGTGACCTGTACGATCGCGAAAAACCTGATGTTATCGTAGGTAATAGCTGTGGATCATTCTATGCCCAAATGATAGCCCCTGTAATCGGTGTACCAGCTCTGCTTGGCAATCCGCATTTCCAGATGACCGAGTTTCTTAAACCAAGAATTGGCGCACAGAGATACAAGTCTCCACGCGCCAATGGTAATCAGGATTTCGTCATAGACGAGGCTTTAATCAGTGAATTTGCAGAGTTGGAGGCTCAACAGTTCCACTACTGCAACCCTCAATCTAAAGAGCGTATCTGGGGCTTGTTTGGCGAGCAAGATACCCTGGCCCACTTTGAACATCTCTTTCTAGAGCATTACACTTATTCATATCATTTCCCCGGTGCGCATACTCCCACAGCACAGGAAGTTAAGACATGGTACGTGCCGCTGATAGAGAAACTTAATCTTTTAGCGAATAAGTGATAGTGGTTACCACACGCAACTTCTTGATATAAGGGGTGTTCTGGTCGCGGTCTTCAATCTCAAACTGGCCCTGTCCGGCAGTTTGAATCTGTCCTAACTCGCTCTTGCTTGCTTCGGCAAACTGTTCGGCAGTCTTCTGGGCATTCTTGATAGCCTCGGCCATCATCTCTGGTTTCATCTGCTGGAACGAAGCATATTCATACTGAGGGTTGCTGTTCTCGATGGCAACACCTTGCTTCAATAGTTCTGCCTGCTTAAATATAGCCTTATTCACCTCTGTAACTTTGTTTGTAGCAACAGTTATCGTGGTGTTTACTATATAGCGGAAGTTCTTTTGGTTGTCGCCCCATTCGCGTGCCTCCAGGTCGCTAATCGAAGGTGGATTAACTGTAATCTCTTTGTCTTCGAGACCATTCTGTCGCAAGAACTTTTTAATCTTGTCCGTCTGACTGTTGATGTTCTCATAAAGCAGAGGCAGATCGTTACCAGTCACCTTAGTACCGATACTCCATGTTACCTTGTCGGCAGGCACCTCACGCTCGGCCAGGCCCTTCACCGTAACCTTACGATCCTTATTGGCAAAGTTGTCGATGCCCCCTTTGATAAACAATCCAAGCATTACTATGCCCAAAGCTATAAGGGCTGATGCAATAATACGATTCTCTTTCATACGCTTCAATGTTTTAAAATGTTTGACGGTGCAAAGATGAGAATTATTTTTTAATCTCATATAGGGAAAATCCCTAAATCTACATATAGTTTCCCCCATTTTGGCTCGGAACCAACAAAAAACTTCGTTACAAGTTTGCATTTTACGTTTTTTTGCTTACCTTTGCATGGGTTTAAAATAACATTTACGTATATATGAATCTACCTAAGTTTATTATTACGATGGATGGCTACTTCCGCCTTGGCATGGTAAATCAGCATAAAGATCTGCGCAGGCAATAAATGATAATATATTATGAAGGTACTACTTATTAACGGAAGTCCGAGAGAGAACGGCAATACGTTTACAGCATTAAGCGAGGTGGCTAAGACTCTTAACACCGAAGGCATCGATACTGAAATCATCAGTATCGGCAAGATTGCAGTACAAGGGTGCATCGCATGTGGCATGTGCGGCCGAAATGGCGCAAGATGCACATTCCACGACGATCTATATTATAAGGTATGGCGTGCTGTAAAAGATGGCATCGACGGACTGGTAGTCGGTTCGCCAGTGTATTATGGTGGTCCCAATGGGTCGCTATGTGCCCTACTTGACCGAGTGTTCTATTCGCTCTCTGGCGAACTCCGTTTTAAACCAGCTGCCAGCGTAGTGGTATGTCGCAGAGGCGGAGCTTCTGCAGCATTCGACCGTCTAAACAAGTACTTTACCATGACCAACATGCCTTTGGTAAGTTCACAATACTGGAACATGGTTTACGGCCAGACTCCAGGTCAAGCCGCTCTGGATGAAGAAGGTATGCAAACTATGCGCACCCTTGCCCGTAACATGGCTTGGATGCTCCGCAAGCTAAACGTCAGCGAAGAAGGTCATCCCGAACTCGAAAGCCCGTTAAGAACCAATTTTATAAGATAATACAGTTTTTTTGATTACCTTTGCAGACGAGATAAATGTTTATATAAAAGAACAAATGGAGGAAATACATAACAGTGTGCAGCTGATAGAGCTGATTGACAGGATAGGATTCCTGCCACTGCTGGATAGTGGTATACATGGATTCTCGGCCGAGGATATCGTGGCTGATGACTGTAGGTATGTGGTGTTTCCCGAAGGTGGATGGGACTGGCCGCTGTGGAAGTGGAAGGGTAGTGTGATAACCGAGGGACACCATGTGTATGGTAAGTTCTTTGCGGGCAAGGCTGGATTCATCAGTCGCGAGTGGTGGCCCGACTTCTGCAACTATCGCCGCAGCAAACATGCGGAGCCTGAAGAGGGTAGTATAGAGGAGGCTATACTGCTGACGTTGGCAGAGCAAGGGAGCCTGATTACGCGCGAGCTGCGAGCATTGTGCGGGTTTACGGGGCCAAAGATGCGCAGTAAGTTTGACGGGTACGTGACCCGACTGCAGATGGCTACGCGCATAGTGACCGAAGACTTTGTGTATCCAGTGGACCGCCACAACAATGAATATGGATGGGGATGGTCATTGCTAACGACCCCTGAACAGCTCTATGGCAGAGATGCAAACCAGTGCAATCGCACACCCGAAGAATCGTTTGCTCGTATCTGCGCCCACATGCATACAGTATGCCCGTATGCTACCGAAGCACAAATACAGAAAATGCTGAGATAAAACAATATCACATATTATAGCATTTTTTCCAATTTCTCTACGGCTAAAGTGATATCTTCCTGGAATTGTTTGTGGTCGCGGAGGAAGTCGGCTCTGCCACCACTGATGGTGTCATAAAGCTCTTTGCTCATGTCGTCGACATAGCTTGCAATGGCTATCTCTATATCGTCCTTCTGCCAGTTGAGCGTGGAATATACATATACACGCTGTTTTTGATGCAGGAAACTATAGGCGGTCTCGATACTATCCTTTGTTATCATCTTGTTACTGTGTCATAACCAATCGGCCGGAACTGTCGTTGCTTCTCGCTATACACAAATCCGTGTCCTTGCAGGTAGGTTTTTATATCTTGGGGTTCTGTCCCAAAATTATAGCATAACGATTCAAGCGTATCAAACTCCTCATCGCGCAGGAGCATATTTACGCTCGAAACCAAAATCGCCGGGTCTTTTGGTAGGTAATCCATTTCTTTATTTAAATAGTTTACGTAAAACTTTGGTGCAAAGGTACAAAAAAATAAGCAACAACCTTGCAGTTTACATTATTTTTGTTTATATTTGCAACGATAATAAACTATATTTAATGACTTACCAATAATTATTGCTGTGATGCAATATGGTTACCGTATCATCGACGACCTGATGTTGGGATTACAGCGCTATATGGCAAAGAACGGCATAAAGCATCTTGACGAATTGGTGGGGTCGCAACTTTCGAAGTTCGCACCAGCCAGTGAACTGGATCGTGATTCGAAAATCTATCCCAAGATTGACCGTGAACGATGTGTGGGTTGTGGACGATGTGAGTTGTCGTGTCGCGATGGTGGTCATCAAGCCATTACTTTCGACGCAACAACCCGGCAGCCACATATTGTCGGTACCAAATGCGTGGGTTGTCACCTATGCCGTATAGTATGTCCCGCCGGCGCCATTGGTGTGACAAAACGTGTTAAACGCTAGTCTAATAGAAAAGTAATAGTGATAATCTGTAACAAATTGGAGGGTAAATGTGATGAATTTGTATAATAATGCTTTGCTTACGGGTGGTTTTGTTACAAATTGATAGTTTGAAGATAATTTTTAAATCAAATTGATAGAAACGCAACGTTTTTCTTTCTAATTGTTTGTACCTTTGCAGGCAAAATTTAATCAAACAACTATGAAAGTAAAGAGACGTTGGAAATTTTTGATGGCGGCAATGACTCTGATTGCTGCCGCTGGTGTGTTTGTTGGTGAGCCCTCGTTTGAGTGCGACTGGTCTGTTATATCAGCTGCCGATGTGGCATGGCTGATAACGGCAACTATCTTCGTGCTGATGATGACTCCTGGTTTGTCTTTCTTCTATGGTGGAATGGTAGGTGCAAAGAATGTTATCTCTACCATGCTGCAGTCGTTTATCGCCATGGGACTTATCTCTGTGCTATGGGTGGTAGTAGGTTTCTCACTCTGTTTCGGTGATGATATCGGTGGTGTGATTGGTAATCCGTTCACGTTCCTGATGTTCCATGGTGTAGGAGGTGAGGTGTATACCACTCCGGCAGGCAATATTCTTGGCGGTGCCTCAATACCGTTGGCACTGTTTGCCCTGTTCCAGATGAAGTTTGCTATTATCACTCCGTCGCTGATTACAGGCTCGTTTGCTGAGCGTGTTCGTTTCTCGGCCTATATGTTCTTCATGATGTTCTTCTTCTTCGTAATCTACTGTCCGTTGGCACACATGACATGGCATCCCGAGGGACTGTTCCTGCGCTGGGGCGTAGTCGACTTTGCCGGCGGTATCGTGGTTCATGCATCATCGGGTGTTGCTGCATTGGCAGGAGCTATCTTCCTGGGTAGACGTAAGGCTGAGACACGTAAAAGCGAACCTGCTAACATTCCATTCGTACTGCTTGGTGCAGCCATGCTGTGGCTTGGATGGTTTGGTTTTAATGCAGGTTCGTCGCTCCATGCCGACGGTGTGGCTGTCAAGGCTTTCCTTAATACAAACACAGCCTCGGCTACAGCCATGATGACTTGGATATTCTTCGACTGTCTGCGCGGTCGTAAACCATCGGCCATGGGCGCAGCAGTGGGTTGCGTAGTAGGTCTGGTAGCCATCACCCCATCGGCTGGTTACGTCACCGTAGGCCAGAGCATCTTTATTGCATTTGTCATCACACTTATATGCAACATCGCCGTATATTGGCGCTCACGCAGTAGCATCGACGATGCTCTCGACGTGTTCCCCACACACGGCACAGGTGGTATCTTCGGAACTGTGCTTACCGGTATCTTTATCCAGGAGGGACTGATTGCCGGCACATGGGATGGCTTTGTAATTTTCCTCTATCACCTGCTGGCCATCGTCATTGTATTCACATATACTTTTGCGATGAGTTGGCTGGGCTACAAGCTCATCGACCATCTTATCCCTATGCGTGTTTCTGCATACAGTGAGAAGGTGGGGCTTGACTTCTCACAGCACGACGAGCACTATGGTCTGGCCCACATCGGCGAGCGTGAGTTAGCTGAATACGAGGAGCATATCCGAGAGAAGAACAAGAATCACTAAACAACTTTTGCATTTATATAATTTCTCCGCGCCCTTGGTGATATCTTCTTGGAATCACTTGTGGTCGCGGAGAAATTTTTGGTAACTGATGCAGATGTTTATAATTTGATTTCCATTGTGGTCTTTTGGACTTTCATGCCCATGTTTCTGTAGAAACTAATAGCAGGGTCGTTTCCCTCCCACACATTCAGGGTGATGTTGTTGCAGCCTATTGACTGCGCATAATCGTGCACGAATTCATACAGTGCTTTCCCTACATGTTTGCCGCGGGCTTTCTCGTCTACGCAGATGTCATCAATATACAGCGTCTTGATGTTCTGGAGTAACTTGTCGTCTTTTACTTCAGTAATCACACAGAAAGCATGTCCCAGAATTTTTCCGTCATCAAACACGAATACGGGCTTGCTGTCATCACCGAGCAAGGTCTCAAGTTCCTGCTCGTTATACTTAGTGGTGTTCGGTTTGAACAAATCCGGACGTATCACGTGGTGCACCATATCTACCTGATGCAATAGTTCTATGATACGTTTAATGTCGTTTATATTCGCTTTTCTTACCATATTGCAAAATCTTATTAAAGGCGGAAGCCGAAGAAGGCACGTAAACGCCATTTGTTCTGATTTACAACTACAGCATCATCATCGAAGATGGAGTTGTTCATAACAAGTGTGCTGCCGGCAAAGTAGCGCGGCGAGAAGTTGTAGACTATCGCTGCACGCTCGTTGAATATCATGTTATAACGCATATGTTTGGCCGTCTTACGTTCGCCATTGACGGTGAAATTGTTGCGATTGTAAACTACAAAGGTGGGCAGCATAGAGAAGTGCAGCAACCATTTGCGACCTATCACCCAGTTGTAGCCATATCCACCACCGATGCCCACATGACCTATATATATACGTGTGTCGGGGGCATTGGGATTCTTGAGCTTCAGTTCTTCGGTAGTCTCGATACTGCCGCCCTGATAGCTGATGCCAGCAAGCCATGAACCGGCCGACCGGCGCTGAATATAACTCTGAGTAAACACAGCCGGATATGAGAAACGACGATGGTTGAACGTGTAGTAGGCCGACATGTTGACAACTTTGAGCTTAACATCGCCACCCTCCATTTGCTGTAGTCCGTCGCTGCGTTCGATATCGCCAGCCAGACTCTCAGAGCGCTGATAACTAAAGTCTAAGCTGAATTTGCTACTGTAATAGTTTAAGTTAAGTTCGTAGTCCTTGTAGTGCCCGAATATCTTGGACGGATTGATGGCTAACGCACCAGAGATTCCTAAATACGAGGCGCCGATACTGACGGTAGTCTTGTGACTGGTGCTAAGGTCGGCCTTCGATCGTATGCCGTTAATGGTTCCTTTGGCATGGAAGTCGTTACCCGTCTGATTAAGGCGGAAGCGCAATGTGAGTTTTCCTTCCGGACGGACTACGTAGTTTGTATCGTAGGGTGTATGACTATAGCGGACAGCAAGTGCACTGTCTATCTGTGCCATCCTGACCTGCCTTCGGCTTTGCGCAGCAGCATCGCTAATAAAAGCGAGTAGCACAGCCGTTACCAGCCATATCCTATATGATGTATTCATTGATTGCTTGCAGGGTTTTCTTACGTCCGATAGCAATAAGTCTTTCTGATTTATCGAAATCGAAACTCTCGTATTTACTCATCTGTATATCTACTAGTATTTCTGGCTTCATCAACTGTGCCATCAGCAGAGAGTTCTGACGAATCATAATGGAACTAACGCGCGAAAGCATCGTGTAATGGTTGAATTCGAGATTGTCTGGTATTAGACGATTCAGAATTTTCTGCGTCAGCGATGTGCTACGTTTGCGTCGCTCAGCTAGTTCGTGCTGTTCTTTCCATTGGGTCTCGTAGTCGTGACCGCTCACATCCACACCTACCAATATATCACCATCACGACGTACCACACGATTCAATGGCAGAGGATTGGTCACACCACCGTCAATCAGTATCATGCCATCACGCAGTACAGGTTCATAGAACGAAGGTAACGAGATAGAAGCACGAATGGCCTGAAAGAGGCTCCCCTTGTCGAACACCACTTCGCGCCCCGTCTTCCAGTCGGTGGCTACGGCACAATAAGGTATCGGCAGATCCTCAATCGACACGTCAGGCACAAACTCCATGATGGCCTCGATAATGCGTGTGCCTTTGGCAAAGTGGTTGAAGGAAATCGAGAAATCTGTAAGTTCAAGCATCTTCTTTCTATCGATGGTTTTCATCCATTCACGAAAAGCCTCCAACTTACCTGCTGCATATACACCTCCGATGAGTGCTCCCATCGAGCATCCTGCTATTGAGGTGATATTATAGCCTTGCTCTTTCAGCACCTCGATAGCACCGATATGAGCAAGCCCCCTGGCACCTCCACTCGACAAAGCTAGAGCAACATCCCTTTTCTCCATACTCATACAGCTGTCATATGATATCCCAGACGGCGCAGCTGCATAGCAGCACCCATCAGGTAGAGTTGGTGAAGACATGCCACATAGGCATCGAATGCCTCGCGAGTGCCGGACTCCAAGCCTTGGTGCATCAGAGCATTGTACACACGCTGTGCACATTCGCCTACTGTCTTTTCCAGTGCAGTGTAGTCTGCGCCCTCAAGCAGCAGCACATCCTGTCGGATATACTCATCCATCGAGTCGTAGCCACGTTTGTCGCGCATATATACGTAAAGGTCTTCCACCTTAGAATATAATTCCCAATCAGTGTCCCACATCTTGGCCACAGCCATGCCGATATACATCATCCATCCTAGCGATGCCGATGGGAAAGCCTGAAACTCGCGTATACCGTCGGGGATATAGGCCTTGGCTATTGCCTCCCACTTATCCTCAACGTCGGGACACTCTGGCAGACGTTCGTCCACCTCATTAATCGTCTGCAGAAACTGGTGCAGATCGTGCTTCAATTGTTCTTCGAATTTATTCATTGCGGGGGCAAAGGTACGAATAAGAGAGTAAAAATCCAAATTTATTTGAGAATTTTCGAGCGTGAATTACGCTGCTTGAGATTTTTTATGTACATTTGCACCAGTTAAAACTAATTTTCAACAATTATGAGAACAATCTTATACCTTTTACTTTTTGTTAGTGCATCATGTGTTCAGGCACAAGAAACTGTAGAGCGCTATGCATTCAAGGCTATGCTCAATGGCAAAATCCCTGTAGAGGTGGCATTCGAAGGACGACAGAATGATACCGACTGGATGATAGCCGGCTATATCTACTATCCGAAAGCCAAGAACCCTGCACCGATACTAGTCGTGAACCACTGGGGCAACGAGAAGCCTGTATATGGAAATATTAATGACCATGTAATACACTCGCGTATGGTTGAGTTCCAGCCCGACGGCGAAATAACTGGTATGCTATACCTGCAACACACAGAGTATGATGGATTCAAGATGAAAAAGGGATCGTGGAAGAACCCAAGCACCGGCAGAGTGTTTCAATTGTCACAGTTTGAAGTTCTGGAAGATATTCCGTCGTGGTGGCCTGGCATCCCCGCAGTTCTAACAGCCCCTAAGCGTAACGCTTGGAAAGTGCTGTACCGTCTGGAGAATCAGTATGACGAAACTGGCGATAATGAATGGATGGACTGCATCAACATAAGTTTCGAAGCAAACGGCAAGGAGATGCCTCTTAAGTTCAAGGAGAAATTTACTCAAGGAATCACCAGCGATATGGAAGAGAAACTTGACTGGATTATCGAAAAAGACATCAACTTCGACGGCATACCCGACCTAATGGTATCGCTATACGTAACTCATAACGGAAGTTCTACATATATGGGATATGTGTGGAATCCTGCCACCCGTCAGTTCTATCGTGTGCCGGAATTCGAGAATATGCAGGAGGTTGATATCGACAGCAAGACAAAAACAATTACCAGTCGTATCCGTACCACTACAGGTATATGCATTGATACCTACAAATGGAAAAACGGAAAACTGAATAAGATATCAACCAAGAATATTTAAATGATAAAAAGGCAGGCACTACAGATTAAGTAGTGCCTGACAGCCTTTAAGTACGTCTTGCCATGTGGCTTCGAAATCGCCCGTGTACCATGGATCGGACACGTCGCAACCATAGCGGTGGTCGGAGTGGGGGATAAGGTCGAGCAATTTTACTATCTTGCCCTCGGGATCGCTGCCACCACAAATGCGGGTGATATTGCGGATGTTGGCCGAGTCCATACCCACCAACAGGTCGTAGCGGTTGTAGTCGGCACGCGTCATCTGGCGTGCGGCATGGCCGTTGCAACTGATTCCGTGTTCGGCCAGTTTGCGGCGTGCTGGTGGATATACGGGATTGCCTATCTCCTCGGTAGAAGTAGCAGCTGACTCAATCAGATACTGATCGGTCAGCTGCTCCTGTTCTACTAAGTATTTCATTACGAACTCTGCCATCGGACTGCGGCAGATGTTGCCATGACATACAAATAATATACGTTTCATAATTATCCGTTCATCGACAGCAGGAACTCCTCGTTCGTGCGGGTTGTTACCAAACGGTCGCGAACTGTGTTCATAGCCTCCATAGGATTCATCTCGGCAATAAACTTGCGCATGATCCACATGCGGTTGAGTGTGGTCTCGTCAAGCAGCAAGTCGTCGCGACGAGTAGAAGACTGAACCAGGTCGATAGCTGGGAAGATACGCTTGTTAGAGAGTGCACGGTTGAGCTGGATTTCAGAGTTACCAGTACCCTTGAACTCCTCGAAGATAACCTCGTCCATCTTAGAACCTGTATCAACTAGAGCTGTGGCGATGATGGTGAGCGAACCGCCGCCCTCGATGTTACGTGCAGCACCGAAGAAACGCTTAGGTTTCTGCAGGGCGTTAGAGTCGACACCACCGGTAAGGATTTTACCTGATGTAGGAGCAACGGTATTGTATGCACGGGCCAGACGGGTGATTGAATCGAGGAAGATTACTACATCGTGACCGCACTCTACCATGCGCTTTGCTTTTTCGAGTACGATACCAGCAATCTTTACGTGGCGGTCGGCTGGCTCGTCGAATGTAGAGGCGATAACCTCAGCATTTACGGTGCGGGCCATATCGGTAACCTCCTCAGGGCGCTCGTCGATGAGCAGCATCATGATGTATGCCTCAGGATGGTTGGCTGCGATGGCATTGGCAATATCCTTCATCAGAATGGTCTTACCAGTCTTAGGCTGGGCCACGATGAGTGCACGCTGTCCCTTACCGATAGGTGAGAACAGGTCGACGATACGTACCGATGGGTTGGTGGTAGCGCGGTCGCCACAGAGTGTGAACTTCTCTTCGGGGAACAGTGGTGTGAGGTGCTCGAAGGCAACACGGTTGCGAACCTCGGCTGGGTTGCGGCCGTTGATGCTCTGTACGTCGGTCATGGCAAAGAACTTCTCGCCCTCGTGAGGTGGACGAACCTTGCACTGTACTACGTCGCCGGTCTTAAGTCCGTACTTCTTGATCTGCTGTGGCGATACATATACATCATCTGGTGATGAGAGGTAGTTGTAGTCGCTTGAGCGCAGGAAGCCATATCCATCGGTAAGCATCTCGAGCACACCGTTGGCATCGATAAGGTCGGCAAAGTCGTAGCGAGGCATAGTGCTGGCCACGCTGTTGCGTGTGACAGGAGCCTCGTTGATAGCGGGAGCCATCGGGCGGTCGAAGATATCGAGGGTAGGTGTGGCCATCTGGTCCTCGATGGGGATGTCGACGATAGTGATGAAATCGGTGCCATCGCCTGGATCGCCCAGCCATACGCCGTTTTCATCTACATCGTCGGTAAGAGGATCGATCTTATCGGTTGGGGTATCGGCTGGAACCTCATCAACAGGAGCCTCAACCTTGCTGTGCGACATCTTTTCGCGCAGCTGCTCGATGGCGTTTGGCATTACCTCGTCGTCGGCGCTATCGCCACCAACGGCAAACTGTGCAGCCTCGGGTACAACGAAATCGTCGGCATTAGCCTCGGGTACAGCAGCCTCTGCTTCGGCAGCAGCCTGTGCAGCCTCCTCAGCAGCACGTGCAGCAGCCTCCTCGGCCTCCTTCTCGGCCTTGGTCTTGCGTCCGCGCTTCTTTGGCTTAGTCTCTTCGGCAGCGGGTGCTGGCGCAGATTCCTTAGCAGGAGCCTCTGCTGGCATATCGGCAAAGAGCGATGGCGTCTCAACCTTCTTGCGTGTACGGTTTGACTTTGTGTCGAGGTTGCTACCTTCCTCGCCTTTGACAGTATAAACTCGGCTTGTATCTTTCTTAGCGATACGAGTACGCTTGCGCTTGGGGGCATCATCGGCAGAGGCACTGTTTTCGGCAGCCTTGTCGAGGATGGCATAAACAACGGTTTCGAGCTGGTCATCGGGCGATACCTTGATGCCAAGCTCATCGGCAATACCCACAAGCTGGGGTATGTCCATAGACTCTAATTCTTCTTTTGTATACATATAGTATGTACTTAATACTTTATTATTCTGAAAAAAAATAGTGGAAATGCTTCGCGAACGGAAGCACT
>JAEEGK010009572.1_pt1 | contig 22585 bp, 10 predicted proteins | sample 8958771 | NCBI WGS metagenome assembly JAEEGK01 (sample SAMN16246547, study PRJNA631951) | gut metagenome | biome: gut microbiome; feature: rumen; material: SC-attached | host: Bos | place: Iran: Karaj | collected 2018-10 | reverse complement strand
CTCTATTCTAAAGGAGGATACTATAGTATCGTACGGAAGAGGGTACATGAATGCGATATTCAAGAGAATATTATTCTTTCTATCTACGACACCCTCCATGTTAAGGACGCGGTATTCTGCTCCGATGGGGAGAGCTTTGTCTACCAGAAAGATAAGCAACTTGTACTTCACAATTTGGTTTCGGGAGAGGAGGCTGTATTTGATACCGAATCCGGTATTCGTCAGAACATCAATGGCTACCGGCCATACTGCATAAAAGATTCCTTATCTCGACCAGTAATTGTTGATCCGGTTTCTCTCAAGACTATAGATAACGAATTCCTATCTCAGTATCAATTTGCCAGCTCTGATGGCAGCGCTTTCTATGTCGGAAGGATAACAAAACACTTCATGAAGAATAGTAATGAAGAGGTCTCTGATAAGGAGTACAAGGCCTTTTGCAATTTATACAATTTTGAAACCAATATCTTTGGATTAATTAATACAGAGGAGAATAAAGAGGAGAAGTTTGAGCGTCGTAGGACGTTCCTTGAGGCAAGGAACATAGCAATAACTCCTTTCACGTGGGGACTCTCTACTCCTAATTTCGTCCGTTCTTATATAATCGACGACTTTGAATACGTGGTGATTAACCGTAATGGCTCTCACCACGAGGTGAGGCTGTCATCGGCCCCGCTGTATTTCCTAAATTACGTTTCCTTCTCAAAGGGTGGTGATAAAGTTGCCATCGCTGGTAAGTATAAAGATGGAACCGGCATTTGCGTAGTTTACGACCTTGATAAGGAAGAAGAGCTGCATCGCTCCTTCAACTCGAATACGGGTGGACCCGGAAAAACTCTTGCCGTTTGGCTCGGACTGTTTGACATATCTGGAAATGTCGCCTATTACGATAGTACCCCTAACACCTTCCTGGTTCGACCTGGCAAGAAGGCTATTACGATTCCCAATCGAAGCTTGTTAACCTTCAGCCCGAGTGGAAAGTACATGGCCCTTTCCAGGCAGGGTTATATCCCATACGGCGAGATGGAGCCTGATGGTTTCTGGGGACATGTTCCGTGCTGCGATGTCTATATTGTTAAGACGGATGATCCGAATCATACCTTATGTCAATACATTGACCACGGTTCACAGATTATGGGTGTCGCTTCCTACCATGATACGGTTGCGTCTGCTTCTTTTTCCGCTGACGAGAAGAGGATTCTCACAGTCAGCAAGGATGGGGTGGTTGTTGTCCGAAACCTTCATCTAAAATAACGAAACACCTGTTCGTCCAAGTTCTCTATCTTTGCCATCGGATTCGGAAATAAATCCGTATCTTTGAAACCTAAAGGTCTTTGACATACCGGAGCGAACTTTTGAACTTCAGTCCGTCATGCTTGATGGACCTGCCCGGTTACCCGGGCCACCACAAAGGGTTCGTCGTCACTATAGACACACTAAGATTTTCTTTGAAAATCCTTATGTGTCATATGTGATTACTCACATATTATTGTGGTTTTTATTGATATTATAATAGAATGATATTCTATTATTCGTACTCTGTTGAGTCCGTACACGAAGAAAACGACCTCCGGTATGTTAAGCCTTTTATATTATCCGCCAATGGAAAGAGAAGCCATCATACGCCGTGCCTCAGAGATGAAGACCCAGAAGGATCTTCTTATCCTCCTTAATCTCCTGAAGATGGAGGACCTTGGTGAAAAGGGCCACCCCTTCAACATGCGGCTTCTCAACTATTGCCTGAATCCGAAACGCAACAAAAGCTGCTACCGGACCTTCACTATCCCGAAGCGCTCAGGTGGCGTTCGGACGATCTCTGCCCCGCAGCGCTCCCTCAAATCCCTTCTCACCTACACCAACGTGATTCTGCAAGCCTTCTATGAGGCCCCGGAGCAGGTAACGGGATTCGTGCCGGCGAAGTCTGTCGTCGACAACGCCGAGCGTCACATCGGGATGCGGTACATCTTCAACACCGACATCAAGGATTTCTTCCCGTCTGTGAAGCAGGCCCGGGTGTGGAAAACCCTCCAGACCAAGCCTTACGGTTTCCCTAAGGAGATCGCGTCCATCATCGCCGGACTCTGCTGCACGGAAGTCACCGTCGACGGGGAGACGCGAAACGCACTTCCGCAGGGTTCCCCCTGCTCCCCCACCCTCACGAACATCGTATGCCACAACCTCGACTGGAAGCTTAGCGGCATCGCCCGGCGGTTCCATCTCCGCTACTCCCGCTATGCCGACGATATCACCTTCTCCGGGAACGAGGACGTCTTTGGAGAGGATGGAGCGTTTATCACGGAGCTCCGCAGGGTCATCGCCCTGGAGGGCTTTACCCTGAACGAGAAAAAGACCCGAGTACAGAAGCGCGGCGAACGCCAGGAGGTCACCGGCCTTGTCGTGAGTGAACACCGGGTGAACCTTGCAAGGGAATACACCAGAGACCTGGACAACCTTCTTTTCATCTGGGAGCGACACGGCAAGAATGCCGCCTTCATGAAATTCCTCTCACGCTATGTTCCCAAGCAGAACTTTATGGTCGGGCTTCCCACCATGGAGTCCGTCATCCAGGGAAGGCTACAGTACCTAAAGATGGTTCGCGGCGAAAATGACCCCATCTGGAGACGCCTCCAGAGACAGTTTAACCGCCTTTCCGGCCGACCTGAGGATAGCTGCGGGACCGATGTTGAGTATCTGCAATACTACACCATCGACCGCTTTGAGAACAGCGTGGGCAAGAGGATCGAGTTCACCGACGAAGAAGGCAAGATCTTCCCCGTCATTGAGATTAACGGAAGACGGTACTTCGTCCGGACCAGCCGCTACGTGATGACACGGCTCAAACATATCCTTGAAAGCAATGACACGGCCGCCCTGGAGAAGTTCCGCTGCCGTTACCATATCGGTTTCTGCCGGAGTGCTGCGCACCCCGAGGATGCTCCCTACTGGCTTCTTTTCCGTTATCCTCCCAAGAAGGACAACGGGCAGCTCACCGATGTGCAGCTGGAGGCCCTTGTGGAAGAAATGATTGCCGACCAGACAGAGGCCCCCACCAGCGGGTCTCCCATGCTCTCTACGGATGAGACGCTGGCAGCCCTCGTCCTCTCAGATTTTGACCTTAATACCCTTGATAAATGGGACAAGACAAAAAGCAGCTGAGCAAACTGCTCGCATTCGTAAAGGACATCTATGATAATCCCGACAACAAGGAATTTGCTGCCGGGATTCAGGCTATAGTACTCAGGGACATCAAGACGGGCCAGAGCAAGGAAGAGTGGACCGCCCAGATCAATGAGATCTATGAGCTGTGCCTCCAGAAGAATCTCCGCGAGCAGGCCGAGGACCTGTACAAGGACTTCTCCATCCCGAGTATTGCCGGAGAGCTTGCCAACCTGTACGTCAAGATGGAGGACGCAAGAAGGGCCAATGACTTCGACGGCTTCGGACGCTGCCTCTTTCTCCAGATTGAGCTTATTGCAGGGACTATCGCAGCGGATCCGCAGTTTATCAACGTCTATGAGGCCATCCGCTCGCTCAAGCCTATCACGAAGTACAACTATCAGGATAAGACCTACTACCGTACGGATTATGTCATGAAAAAGGGCGAGGTCACTAAGGACACGGTCGACAAGTTCCTTTTCACCAAATTGGATTCCGTCGGGAAGCCCCTCTCAAGCCTGTATGCCATTGACAAATGCCGCGCCGTAATGTATGTGGTCCTATATGAAGCAAAGCTCAGCTCGTGGCCCGCAGCAGATTTCGACACTCTTTCGGCTATCTATAACGTACGCAACCATGAATCCCACTCAGGGGTCAACACGACTGGACAGCAGAAAGAGTACTACGACAAGATCATTGCCGACAAGACCCAGAACTACCTTCGTTTCCTTGGCTTCCTCCTGATGTTTATCAAAGGGGTCTCCGAGAATTATCCCCTACGACAGGATGTACTAGAATTGGCTATTACTAAATAATTCCTCGCCTCTAATTTGCACCTATATCAAGATACTACAAAGCATTAAGAGGTCAGAGTAGCTGTAAGCCCCCCTCTTTTTATCTATTAACACTACTTTCAATAACCAATTCTATGAGCAACCGTAAGATTTCATCCATACAGATTCTCACGTTTCGAGGAATTCCGAACAAGTGCGAGTTGTCTTTCTCCGAGAAAGGAGAACCGCGCTCGGTTATTCTATATGGTGGAAACGGAAGCGGAAAGTCCTCTATTATTGATGCAATAGAATTTGCCCTTCAAGCGAGAATCGGCAGAAGCGTTTCAATCAAGAACCCTTTAAGGCCCTCTGCTCTAAGTCTTCGATTCAAAGGGTTAGTTCCTCCTGTTGTTGCCGTTACTTTCGACGATTTATCCACCTTTGAACGTACCATCTTGATTGAGGAAAAGGCTGATGAAGAAACTGGTCTAAAAGAGTATTCATTTTCTTCTGCGCCCGAAGATATGTGCGAGGATTTCGATAGGGTGCCTGTCGTTTTGAGACGCCATGACTTAATAGACTTCAACAACACCAAAGAACAAGAGCGACAGCTTCTTATCAGCCAGTTCATTTATCATGATAACTCGTCTTCAAAACTTAACAATGACCCCGTCATTCTTGAGTTGGAAGGTAAATTGCTTAAACTCAAAAAAAAGAAACAATCTCTTTTCAAACAGCTCTGTGAAATTCTAGAGGTCGACCCTTACTACGCAGAGAAGGATAGCAATGGGGGAATTCTCGATTATTGTAACTCTCTCATCGCTCAGAATCCCAAGATGGCCGTGTCGAAAAGTGGAAAGAGAAGAAGACTCGTTCCATATGAGACTTACGCAAAAGCGAAAACTCTGTCTATCGGTTGTGACAAGATTCGAGCGGAAATAAAAGACATTCAGACAGAAATAAACAAACAAAAGAGTATCCTTTCACACGGGGAAAATAATCCAATAACGCTTAGAATAAAGAAGGTGCTTGAGGAGTCATCTAAGTATTTAACCCCTTCGTTTAAAGAATTATCCAACGTTGATTACATAAAGGATATTCGCCTTTCTGTTGGCAGCAAAACCCAGGTGTCTTTTAACATTGAGGTTGTTCTCAACAACGACAAAGTCGTTTCACCGACAGACGTTTTTAGCGAGGCAAATTATGACCTTATGATTCTGCTTTTATATCTGTCAATCATTAGGGTCGGCGTAGACATGGGGCAATCTCCCGTGCTGGTTCTTGATGACGTCTTACAAAGCGTCGATGCAACAATCAGAACACGCTTCATTGATTACGTTCTTCGAGAGTTGGCAAATTGGCAATTAATCATTACTTGTCACGATAGGTTGTGGCTTGAGCAGCTGAAGTATATGTTCTATCTTCGGCGGCATAGGTTTAAAGAATTTCAGATACACAGTTGGTCCTTTGAAAATGGTCCCTTTATCAAAGAAGCCAAGAGCCATATCACGAACAACACCCTAAAGGATGCGTTGGCAACGGAAAATGTTCGTATTATATCCGCCGTATCCGGTCCCTTCCTTGAGATGATTTGCAACGAACTCAGTATCAGTCTTAAGTGCCCGGTTAGACGTACACCTCTTGATAGGTACACGTTAGGAGACTTATGGCCTGTGGTTAAGAAAGTTATTGGAAACACGAATCTTAGGGATATCGTTAATGAGATTGACCGTCTCCTTTATATCCGTAATCTTCTTGGCTGTCATTACAACCAATGGGCAGATGAACTCAGCGATGAAGAAATCTATCGGTTTGCTAATGCCATCCAGTCGTTATACGAGAATACATACTGCCCTGTTTGCCTTAGCTGGATACAATCGACAAACTCATGGGACAAGGACATTTCCTGTAACTGCGGGAACTTAGATTACTCTTCTTAGTTTACTCTGTAGTTCCCTCCTGTGCCCAGTAACGGCACCACTTCTCAACAAATAGCTCACAAAAAGGAAGACCCGATTCCAGGGCTGCCTGGTAGCCCTCACGTGTAACTTCCCTGAAGGCTACCTCAATCTTGTCTCCAGCGACGGCTCCAGGCAAGAGATCCTCCCGACTATTAGCGGCGACTAGTTTCTCAAGGGCAAGGCGGAGGTAGAAGGCGTGCATCTTTGCTGCGGCCAGGTTTTCGGGTGAGTACTCGAAGGATGAGAATGTCTTCGCACAAAATAGGGCAAAAGGCTCATCGAAACCTTTTTCCCTTGCCACTATTAGTTGTCTTGCCAGTTCAGCCTCGGACATAAAAAAGAAGTGTGGACTCCCCCTATTGCAACTGTACTAGGTCTTGGGAAACCATCAAGCCAGCAACAGGGATCATCGCCCACACTATAGTGAGGCTTTTCCCTCGTCGCATTGTGACTTGAATTTCTAACGTCCCAAGTTAAGTACAGTTCACATGCAAAAAGCGAATATGCGTATATATGTCTTGACGCTTCCCGCGAAGGAAACATCAGTACAAATATAATGATTTTTAATGAATAAGTCCGAAGAATCTTCGGACGCTTGCTTTTATTTCTTGACGATAATTGTCAAATATAAGGTCGACCTTTGCCCCATCCAAAAAGCCGCGAGGCTGATTTCATTCCTGTCAGGGCTCAGTCTCTGACACATGTTTAACACTAAAACTATAGAACATGGGAAAGGTATATTTCTCTCCGCAAATCGTCTTCATTCTCCCCAATCTTTTTAAATCGTTTGGATCCGTCTCACGAAGAAGTGATGCAATGAGAGCATAACCTCCCCGGTCATGTCGCACCGCTTCTTAATCTCGCTTAAGAAGTGGCCGCTGGCTACTCAAAAAGCACTTTCCATACTTAACGAGGCCACCCGGTACGGCGAGACCCGCATTGTTGACTTTCAGTTTGGGCCTCCGTCTGGCGGGAAGCTTCCGTTTCGACTATTCATTGATGGCCGGAGGGCACTCCTGTGCGAGTTGAGCGATACCGCCCCTTCATCCCTGTGCAAGTTGCGGGAATGGATGGAGCGCTGCCTGGTGATGGACCAGGAAGGGGTGCTCCACCCGGAGCTGCTCACCCTAGACCTACGTGGTCTGGTCCTCAGCATGGTCCTCATCCATGTCGGCTGGGACGAAGTTCAATCCAGGGCAAAACCGATTTCTTTCCTTGTCGTGATCCGCTCCGACATGGAAACGCCTTCCGTGTGCTGCTTCTGTGATACCCTGGATACCATCACCGGGCTCTATCAGGCCATCCTGGTATGCCTCCGGCAGTACCGCTCCCGTTTTGATAGCGCCAAATACTGGTATGATATAAAGCGCCATGACCGGCTCAATCCCGTCTCTACGACCGAAAGGATGCTTCGCGAGATCCGTTCCTCCAAGATAGAAAAGGTTGCAATATATCAGAAATCGCACATATTGAAACGTTTTTGACGGAATGTGTCAAACGGCAGGAATACCTTTGCATCGTAAACAACCAATCGATGCAAACCTTCATTTTACCGTGGCAACCCTCTGCGTCCAGCTATACTAAAGAGCAGCTGCAGAAGGATCTCTCAAACCCGGATTATGGCCAGTTCCCCTGGCCCGCCGACGGGCTTGAAAAAGCCCGCAGCGGAGATAATTTCTACCTCTTCTGTAAAGAAGGAGACCCTTTTGTCGCCATGAGGGGCTTCTTCCTATCCGACCCGGAGGACGGAAGGATTGAACTCCGTCCCACCTTCATCAGCTGGCCGACTGGCGACGCCCCACGATTCCTCATGGAGACCATAGACAGGGAGACACCGGGATTCAGCTGTGAGCTCTACACCGGTGGGGAGCCTCTGCCCGACTGGGCCGGGAGGAAACTCTCTGCCCTCTGCGACCTCTTCCTGGGAAGCGTTGGGGACAGTTATTTTGATGGCATCATAGCCGAACGCTCCCATAAGCCTGCCGCCAACGTGGATGACGCCATCGAGATTGCTGCCGAAGCCTACTGCGATGAAGTGGATCCTTTAGATGGGCGTTCGGCCATTCTGTCGTGCCTTCGTGTGGCCTTGGGGTACAAGAAGGACGAATCCGTCATCTGTGCCGCTCTGAGGGATATCATCGGGCGATGCGGCTGGACCCCGGGGAAACTCCGTGACTGGGGTTTCTCGGAGGGCATCGTTGACCGCCTCGTCCTACTAAAAAGAAAGGAAGGTGAATCCTCCGAGGACTACCTTATGAGGATTGCTAAGTCAAATGATAGTATCGCATTTATGGTGGCCGCTGATGATATGAGGGATAAGATCGACCGCTCAGGACGGGGCAAGGACTTTTTCAATGAAGAAAAGCTATTATCGCTATACGAGACCAACTGCATCAAGTAAGGCCGAAAGCCAAAAAGTGAAGTTGTTTTCTTAAATTTGTCTACTGATACCAGATTATGGAGAACCCGGGCATTCTTTATCCTTACGCGAAAGACGAAAACGGTAACCGCGTTGAAGCGGAGAAGCTGACAATGCAAGAGGCTTCCCTGCATCAGTACCGTTGCCCTCAGTGTAACGAGATGATGATTCCCGTTTTGAAGAACGTCCACCGCGTAAAGCATTTCCGCCACCTTGGCACCCAGTGCCGGTACAATGACTACCTGCATACCTATGCAGAAGATGTTTTCATTGCGGAGTATCAGCACTGCCTGGACAGCGGTCTTCCCTTCTACCTCGAGTACACCGTCCCTGTCAGATGCAATCGCTCCTGCGTTCTTAAGGAGCATCAAGACTGCAAGGAACGGTTCAACACGGTCACAACGGATCTTACCCGGGAATACACCCTCATCCAGCGCGAAGCCAGGGTGAGGACGGAAGGCGACGCTTCAAGGATTCCTGACATACTGCTTACCAGCGAAGACGGGAGTAAATCCCTCTGGGTGGAGATCTGTGTCACGCACGAGGTTCCTCTCGAAAAACAGTCCCAGGGACGGATTATCGAAGTGAAGATCTCGTCCCTCGATGACCTTTCCATGTTTCGCGCTCATCGCATCCGCCAGTGTAGCGACAGGGAAAGATGGGTACGCCTCTATGGTATCGGCAATGTCCTGGTGGACGCGCCCATGCAGAACACCCCTCCCTGTGATAAGTTCTACGTCTACGAAGTAACGGAAGAGCATCCGTGGGGGCATGGCCGCATCGTCGCATCCATCCCGAAAGGGACAGAAGGACTCCTGTACCGGGCCGCGCTGCGTCTTAACTGGCATGAGAGCCATGATGGAGAAGGCCACCCCTTCCCGCCCCGCACCAAGGAAGAGCTCAGCTACGCTTGTTACAAGAAGTACAACAGTGGGAAAACAGATGATGTGCTGCTTTATTCTCTCTATGTTGATGGAGAAGAGTATCGAAAGCACGCCGTCTCCCCTCCGGCAGACCCGCCTGTCCAGTACCAGAAAAGACCCGCGGCACCTCCCCGGAAAGCGTCCCCTGCGCCAGCCCCCCAGCCGCAGCAAGCCGCGGCGGTAAACTGGGTTGATCTCGGCCTCCCCTCCGGGACGCTATGGGCTGACTGCAACGGGACTCCGATTGGTTCACAAGGTGCGGTATCCCTTCCCACAAGGAAGGATATTGAGGAACTAAAACAACACTGCAAGCAGTCAATCAGCGAAGACGGAAGCCGCCTCATCCTTACAGCTCCGAACGGGAACACCCTTACTCTTGAAGGAGGGAAGTACCTGCTTGGTGAAAGGGAAAGTGATTTTGTTTACTGCCTAAATATTTACGCCCCTAGAGATGATAACTATCTTCTTATCATCGATGAGGACCCATGGGTAAAAACTAACAAACGCTTCGTTAAGCGTTAAAGATGCGCCCCGCCTTTTCCAGCGAACGTACAGTTCATCTTTGGCCGAAACGCCGTCCAAAGAGTCGCCGTAACCCATAGGGTTACAGCGAAGGGTAACAACTCTGCGTATTTCTTTGTATATTTGTCTAATGACTGAAAGGGTCTGACCGCTAAAACTGTAACCGTTTATGGCTTTTTTCGAGACACTGCTAGCCAAGAGAGGATTCGACCGCGTGCCGCATCCTTTGTGGAAACTGAAAGTCACCGACGCCGAATACGAGGAACTACGGTCCCTCCTTGCCCTTGCCGCCCATGGCCGTGGGGAGTCGATCTTCCGGGCATTGAAGAAAGAATGTGTCCTGTATTTCGCCGAATACTGGCGAAGGGAGTACACCGAGGGCGCCCACTCGATAAACGCGGTCTTCCAGTCCCTTTTCAAGGAGCCGCTCCCCTCTTCTGTCGAGCTCAACGTCGACACCTTCTACAAGGCAGCGCTCTCAGGAGCGAAGCTTCTGCATATTGAGCTGTACAAAGGCGAGAAGACCCAGTACCTGGATTCCATGTTCTACCAGGGAGGACTGCCGATGCGGCTTGTCACCCTCAATGCAAAAAACTCCGTCTGGGACCGCTTCACCCGGGGTCTTGTCCACCGCCGCATCGATTTCGAAGAGCTACAGCTGGGTAAGATCGCGACCAATAACCAGAGCCTTAAGGATTACTGCAATGCCCTCATTGACGCCATCGACAGGGAGCAGTACCGTCTCATGCCCTTCTACTGCAAGGACGAGACCGATCCGTGGTTCCGTGCCCTCATCTCCCTCGCCCACCAGGAGAGGATACGCCAGCGCCAGCTGCGTCCCTTCTCCCTCGACTGGGAGTTTGAGGTCGATCTGCGAGGGGGCACATTCAGCTCTAAGTACATCGTCAAGGGCCTGCAGCGCCTCCCGGAAGAGTTCCTCGCCGCGCAGCAGCTCCTGGGCACCTCATTCTTCTCGGCCCAGGTCCGCGTGAACGGGAAGGCCGTCGATACGTTCGATTATCAGAACCGCTTCTGCCGCAATAACGTCATCAGTAAGCACCCCTATCATGAGGGTGATGTGGTGTCGCTGTTCCTTCATGACAAACAGGCCCCACTCCTGTCGGATGATCTCGACCTGAGTATCCCCCACCTTCTCTACCGGGATAAGGACGGGAAGTACTACCTGGGAAACAAACTGGGCACCGCCCTCTCCCTCCTTCTTGTTCCCGAGGGATGGACGGTCGACAGCGAGGGCCTCACGGAGCAGACTCTCGTCTGGGAAGACAAGACCTATAACGTCATTACCGTAAAGGAAGGCTTCGACGGCACCCTGACGGCCCACGGCCCGGATGGTGACATTCTTTTCGGAGCCAATGCCCACCTCTACTGGACGGAGATCACTTCTTCGCCCCTTTATATCCCTGATATCATCGAATCCGTCTACAACGCGGATGATATCCGCCTTGCCCTCTGTTCCGATGGTGATGCGCTGCCGCTGATTGCAAGGGGTAACGAGATTGAGTTCCGCGCCAAGGGCGAAGCCTCCTGGTCATCCCGTCCCTCCTACGGGGAGGTCATGGCGAGGGTGAAAGGCCATAACGGCGAGTACGTTACTCCCGTGAAGTTCTTGAATGTCGGGAAGCTCTCCATCCTGTCAAGTGCGGACAAGGAGTCCTGTACCCTGAAGCCGATCTGGCCGCACGGGAGTGTCCGCTGCGAAGAGGGTGTCCTGAAATCCAACGGCGCCTGGGTCGTGGAGAAGTCGGCCTGCAAGGACCCCCGGAAGATCCACTTTGTGCTCACGCCCAAGGGGAACTCCCGCGCGCAGTTCCGTATCACGGTCCGCGCCCCCTTCAAGGACTTCTCCATCCTGGACAGCGACGGCAATCTCGTTACCGGCTCCTGTGTGATCCCCTATGGCGACCTCGACAGATACCAGTACCACATCGTCGGACAGGGTATCAAGTCGTACTCCTACGGCGGTACGCACCGGGAGCTCATCTGGGATGGCGTCAGGCTGGAGGTCTATTCGGACGGGCACTTCCTTCGGACGATCCCCTATGAAGGCTCTCTGGTGACCCTCTTTGATTCCCGTGAGGCGGTCCGCTCCCTGCTGGACAAGACGTCCAAGGGGATCCTCCAGGCAGCGGTCCCGGTCGTTATCGATATCGATTCCGTCAACCGGATGGTCCTTACCATCAAAGAGTCTCCCTACCGGGTCTGTCAGCTCAATGAGAGGGATCTCTGTATCCTTGATGACGGCCGCCGGCCTGTTCAGTATAAGCATGCGCTGAACCTCTTCAACCTCTCCGATCCGTCCGCACCAAGGGTGACCCTTCCCTTCTCCGATGAGTACGGCTTCGTGATCCCTGACACGGTGCTCTCCTGGGAGAAGATCCTTGTCACCGGCCGCACCCGGGGACGTATCCTGCCGGGCCTTGTCGACACGACGGAAGTCAGGGGTTCCGACGAGAGAGAAGTCCTTCGGAGGGCCGCCATCCAGAGGATCTCCGAAGAGATCTCGAAGGCGAAGATCGCCGACGAGACATGGAAACGCATCATCGGATGGTTCAACCTCTCCCAGAAGGAGGATATCCCCGCGAGCTCCCTGCTGGATCTGTCGTGCCTTGCAAAGGACGGCGGTGCCCTTTTCCTCTTTGCTTTCCAGCTCTATCTTGACTGCAAGAGCGACGAGGACCGCGACACCCTGATCGGCCAGCTCATCGCGATGGGAACGGATCTTGCCTTCCAGTGGTACTGGATAAGACCCTTCAGCGAGAACCCGATGCAATCGCTCAACAATGTCATTGACTGGGATTCTCCGTTCCTTAAGGCCCTCTACGTCGACTGGGCCATCGGGCAGCAGAAGGACCTCGGCGAGGTCATGACGGAGATCAGCGACGAGGGCCTCTTCATCCAGTCGATAACGGTCTGCATGATGAGTGTCATCGGGGATTTCTCCACGTGGCTGAAAAACCTCTTTGCCGCATCCATCCTGGATACATACGGAGCCGTCAGCGACGCTCTCCTTAATGACCTGGCCGGCCGGATCGCCGGCAAGGACAAGAACGTCTATATCGAGAGCTTCGACGAGTTCTTCGTGGACCTCAATCAGGATGACCTCGACGACGAGGGCGTCAACGCCTTTTTCGCACAGTTCGACGAGCCCGGGAAGACCAAGAACGAGAGGTGGCTCATGCAGCGCGTGAATGCCATGGCCGCACACCTCACCCGTAAGATCGACCTTTTCAAGGAGGCCGATGAAATCCGCCGGAGTATCCTCTTCTGCCGGAAGTCCTGCCCGAAGGTCTTCCTTCTGGAGTTAAATAACAAGCTATCACATTAGGATATGAGATTTGAGCACATCTTCAAAGAGACCGAAGAGAACGTACGCCTCGCCCTGGAGTCCATGTGGGTTCCCGGATCCCACCCGTTACGCGGGCAGATAGAAGCGCTCTTCGACAGGGAGCCGCTACTGGCCGAGCCCGTCTTCCAGAGTATGTTCGGCTGGGAGACAGCCCAGGACAGCTCCTGGCGCTCCGCCCTCAATCCCACTGTGATTGAGAAACTGGGTATCGGCTCCCGCTTCGACCCCTACGAGCACCAGGCGAAGAGCTGGAAGGCCCTCAGGGACGGCAAGTCCATCGTCGTCACCTCGGGTACGGGCTCCGGTAAGACCGAGTGCTTCATGTACCCGGTCATCGGGGATCTCTGCGAGCAGGGACGCACCAACGCCATCCAGGCTATCTTCCTCTATCCGCTCAACGCCCTGATGGAGGACCAGAAGCAGCGTCTGTCGAGCTACTGCCAGCCGAGCGGGCTGCGCTTCGCCGTCTATAACGGCAGCACCCCGGAGTACCGCCCCGACCAGGAGCCGCTCCCCTGCGAGGTGGCGACGCGTCATGAAATCCGCGACCTGCGCGGTCTCGGGACCCGGCCGCAGATCCTCCTGACGAACCCCAGCATGCTGGAGTATATCCTCGTCAGGAAGAAGGACCAGCAGATGCTCCAGGAGTCCGCCGGCAAGCTGCGCTGGATCGTCATCGACGAGGCCCACACCTACTCGGGTTCCTCCGCCGCCGAGCTCTCGCTCCAGATCAAACGTATCCTCGAGGCGTTCAATGTGACGGCCTCCCAGGTCCGCTTCGCCTGCACCAGTGCGACCATGAGCGGACAGGACGGCGCCGCCTCCCTGGCGCAGTTCATCTCCGAAATCACGGGACAGCCCGCTTCGCAGATCGCCGTCATCGATGGCCGCCGTATCCTCCCCGAGATTGACCCTGTGAAGCTGGCCGCGCGCCTACAGGCCGAAAGGCTCCCGGAGGTCCACCGCGTCCTTAAGATCCGCCAGCAGATCAATACCCTTCCCGGCATGTCACTCGGTCAGATCTGGGACACGCTCTGCCCTCAGACCCCTTTCCGCCGGTCACTCACCCTCGAGGCGCTGGCGCTGCTGGACAAGCTCTGTGACATAACGATAGACGATAAGGACCTCCTGTCGATCCGCGCCCATCTCTTCATGCGGACGGTGAACGGTCTGTATGCCTGCGCCAATCCTTCCTGCAGCGGCTCCACAGGAACGCCCTACGGTCACCTGACGACCTACAAGGCCTCCGTCTGCCCCCACTGTGGGCAGCCCCTCCTGGAGATCCTGCAGTGCAAGCGCTGCAACAGCTTCATCCTCGCCGGGACGAGCCACCCTTCGACCCACCTCATCTCCCCGATGGAGGACGACCTCGAGCAGGAAGACCCCTTCGCCCTCGAGCAGGACACCATCGACGAGGAAGAGAGCTCCACCGTCGGAGGCCGCCGGGAGCAGTTCTTCGTCATCCCCTACAACAAAGAGAAGCACTTCAGCCCCACCTCCAAGGGCAATGTCGTCACCCTTGATATCGCGCACTCCCAGGAGGGCGCGACGCTCTCCCTCGCGGAGGGACGGAACGGCCACTGGGTGGAGATCCGTTCCGATAGCGGTAAGCCCTTCTGCCCGGACTGCGGACGGCTGGCTGTCGGGAAGAAGCTCCATCTGCAGCACTTCCGTGTTCCGCTGGATTTCCTGAACCAGATCATCTCCCCGGTCTTCCTGAAAGAATGTGCCCAGACAGGGCAGACCTGGGGTAAGTATATCGCCTTCACCGATAGCCGTCAGGGAACGGCTATCTCCGCGAAGACCTTCAATATCGAGGTCGAGCGGCGCTGCTGCCGCGCCTTTACCATGCACAAGCTCTCCCAGATAGGTGGAGAAGCCGCTGATCCGACGAAGAGCATCGCAGGGTTCGATGCCTTCCCCGAAGAGATCAAGGCCGCCATCCTCCGGGGTCTGCCGAAGGCCACGGGGACGGATTCCGTATCCCTGCATGACCTCGCGGACACCATCTACGACAAGGCGCTTCACAAGCACATGACGGATGGTGAAGGGAACGACACGACGGCCTACAAGGCCTCACTCATCCGGCAGTTCATCGGACGCCGGCAGATGTACGAGAACGGTCCCGAAACGATGGGTCTTATCACCCTCGTCTATCCGGCTCTCTCAGACGTCAGGATGCCGGAAGAGCTCTCCGATTATTCCGATGCGCACCAGCTGGGTGTCACGGATGAGGACTGGAGGGATTACCTCAAACTGACCCTCGATTACTTCGTGAGGCTGAATAACCATATCCAGCCCCTCGTAGACGGTGAGCGTCCCTTCATCCGGGACGCCAACCTCAGCCGTCCCTTCTCCGCAGCCGACGACAGGAGGCTGGGGATCCCCGCCTGGCCGGGGGTCTTGAAGGATGACGAAGGAAACCTCAAACCCGACCAGTCCCGTCTGGTCGTCCTGCTGTGCGCCGGTCTCGGGATCAAGACCATGGATGAGCTGAAAACCCAGCAGACGCTCATCTCCCACCTTCTCCAGGAGGCCTGGAACACACTTGTCGACAAGCGTATCCTCACGCGTGTTGCTTCCGACGGAAAGGGATATGACAACCCTGTCTTCTTCCCTGACCACCGCTTCGTCGATTGTTACTTCCTCGATCTCTCAGCCCGTGAGGACAACAAGGTCGCGAGGGTCAAAAGGACAGCGAAGGCCTGGGAGTGCCCGGTCTCCGGGAAGCTCCTGGACACGCTCTTCCGCGGCATCAGCCCGATGATTACCGGCGAGCTCTCCGGGAAGCTCATCGAGCGTTACCGCTGCGCTACCCCGATCGATATGCCCCTCATGCCTTCCGACGACGGTAGCATCGAGACCTGGATTCAGACCGATCCCGCCATCAGGAATCTCCAGGCGAAAGGGTTCTGGACGGACCGTTCGAAGTACGTCTACCGCTACGCTCCGTCCTACATCGCGGCGGAGCACTCTGCCCAGCAGTCGCGCGTCCGCCTGCGCGAGTACACGGAGGCCTTCAAGAAGAGCGACCCGGAGATCAACGTCCTGCACTGCTCCACGACCATGGAGATGGGTGTTGATATCGGCGATATCGATATCGTCCTGATGGACACGATCCCGCCGACGGCGGCCAATTACCTCCAGCGTGCCGGCCGTGCCGGCCGTAACCACCAGAGCAGAGCGCTGGCCTTCTCCCTGTGTAACAACACGCCGGTGAGCCAGCAGGCCTTCGCCGACCCGATGTGGGCCCTCAAGACGCCCAATCACATGAGCCCGGTCACCAGCAGCCGCACGATCATGCAGCGGCATGTCAACTCGTACTTCTTCCGTAAGTTCATCTGCGATAACGGACAGGGCCTTGACACCACGTACACGGTTGGCGAGTTCATGAGCAGCGTCTGCGACTCGTTCATCGCCTTCCTGGATGCCATGGGAGGGAACAGCGCCGCCAGACGTTACTTCGAGAAGACCTTTGGCCCTGACGTGGGTTATTGGATCGACCGCACGAAGGAGGATATCCTTTCGATCAAGGGCCGCTATGAGCAGGACCTCACTGAGCTGGACGACGCCATCGGACAATATGAGGATGATGAGCGGCGGCAGCTGGCCATCGCCAATCAGATCCGCAAGGTTAAGAGCGAGAACCTTCTCAGTTACCTCTCCGAGCAGCAGTTCATCCCGAACGCCAGCATGCCGACCGGCGTTGTCACCTTCGACTTCATGGACCAGCAGCAGGCCGAGAAGCTGCGCTCCCTCTACCGGAAGACCGATCAGCTGACCGCTCAGATCGCCAAGGCCGATACGGCCGAGAAGCTCATCCTGGAGCAGGAGCTCAACAAGGTCTACCGGAGCATCCGTGAGCTCAGGGCCGGGACGACCTCGTCCCGTGAGATCAACATGGCCCTCAATGAGTACGCTCCTGGACAGACGGTCGTTGTTAATGAGAAGAACTACCGCTCTGCGGGACTCCTTCTTTTCGGAGCCTATAACGAGAACACCCAGACGCGGGCCCTGTATCACTGCAGCAGCTGCGGTAAGATCGAGTACAGCCTCGGGCTGGACGAGAACCGCCGCTGTCCCCGCTGTAACGCTCCCTATCGCAGCATCATCGACGAGTCCCACAGCGGTTACACCCAGGCCTTCGAGCCGGCGGGGTTCCGCACGGACCAGAACGCCGAGAGCACGCGTGAGGAACGCACCGACAAGCGTTACTTCGATATCCGTCCTATCCTCCTGACCGTCGATTGGTCGCAGCACACGGACATTAACATGTGCCAGATTGCCGGCAGCGGAGAAAACGGGCAGATCCTCTATTATAACCAGGGAGACCGCTACGGCTTCGCCTTCTGCAAGCGCTGCGGCCGCGCCGCCGTCGAGACGGATCTCTACACCCCGGCCCCGCCGACCGAGCTCCCGCTCATCCACAAGCGCCTCTGGGGCGATCCCTGCGACGCCACGCAGCGGGATATCGCTCGCCATGTGGTCTTCACGGGAACGCACTATACCTGTTACTCTGTCCTGAAATTCCAGGCCGATCCGCAGGAGCAGACCTTCGTCACGGACAAGACCCTCGTCTACTCCCTCGGGGTGATCCTCAAACGGGCCCTCGTCGAGTACCTAGGTATCGATGAGAACGAGATCAGCTTCGGGGTCAAGCAGGAGGCTGATGCGTTCCTTCTGTTTATCTACGACACGGCCCGCGGCGGCTGCGGTTACTCGACGCACCTCACCAACCCGACCGAGTGCCAGGAGGTGTTCAATATCGCCCTCCGTAAGCTCCGGGAGTATAGCTGTAACTGCCACGAGGATGGAGGCGCCTGCGCACGCTGCCTCGTTGACAGGGATAACTACCGGGATGCGGAGTTCCTTTCGAAGGGCGCAGCGATGGAGTGGCTCACGATGCAGCGGGAGCACATCATCGCGGTCCCCCAGGCAGTCAAGGCAGCCCACCCTGATGCGGCCGTCATCTACCAGCCCCTGAAAGCCCTCGCCATGCAGGCCGTCTCCCAGCAGGAGACTTCCGAGGTCACCCTCTGCGTGTCCGACCTCAATGGCGACTGCACGATCTCTGACTGGACCAGCATCCACTCTGAGATGGGACGCCTCATCCGTAAGGCCATCGAGCGAGGGAAGAAAGTAACCATCCTGGTTGAGTACCACCCCGAGCTACACAGCTCACTCGTGGACCGTATCCCTTACATCAGTCTCCAGGAGAAGTTCCCCGACTGCACCGTGAAGTTCGTCGAGGACATGGGCCCCGTGAAGACGGCCCTCGTGACTGCCGCCGCCTCCCACCTCCAGCATTACTTCACCGATCAGGGGGATACCCTCCCCTTCTCGAACGAGTGGGGAGCGGCCTGTAACCGCCTCTTTGCTGACGGAAAGACCCTGGCGGTGAGGGAGATCCCCGCACCGTCATACCCAGCCCAGGCCACTGAGGTTATCCGGCAAGGCCTGGCTGCAGCCTCGCAGTTCCCTGTCGGGAAGTACTTCTCGCAGGTGATCGCCCCTTGCACGCTGCGCCGGGAGGACATTGATACCCTCAGGGGGATGCTCCAGGGACAGCGGGTCACTATCGCATTCAGCGACATGTACGTTAACAGCGCCCTCGCAAGCCTCATGCTTGTTTACCTCATCAAGGAGATGAGGGATCTGTTCGGGTTCACGATCGGAGGCCTGACCCTCCAGCTGGATTCCCCGAAGAGGAAATGCAACAGCCCCGGGTTCTCCCTCAATACGGTCATCAACTACAACTTCATCAGCAAGGTAGATGCGGATTCCTACACGGATGAGCTCTGCGTCAATGAGCTGGGCGTTCAGCCGGTGCACTCATCCCAGGACGCCAACCACCACCGCTGGCTCAGGATCGAGCTCCCGGGCGGCAAGAAGGTAGAGATCCGGCCCGACCACGGGATCAGCGGAGGGTTCCACTCCCTGGAGACCTATATGGACCTCGATAACCTGGACGAGCAGACGCTTGTCTACCGTAACAACGAGGACGTCCTCTATTACGTAATCATTAAAAGCAACTAGCCATGACCGACGAAGATAGGCTTGCCGTGAGGAAGGAATTCCGAAAGTACCTCAGGACACAGGAAGGGATAACCGGAGCAGACCTGGATGCCGTCATAAGGGCGGCGGAGCAGCATGTGCCGGCCTTCGTTAGGGAGCGGTTCCTTCCCGAGTTCACAGGGCTCTATGAAGAGGATCTGGATCTGACGGGCCTTCTCCGTCTTGGCAGGCGTATCGAGAGGGACGAACAGGCATTGACTCAGAGACAGGGCTTTGCCTGTTTCCGGGCCGTCAGGGGGTACGCTCACTTCTTTGCTGACAAGAACGGGCTCAACCTGGAGGACTACATGCCCGAGGACAGCGATTATCCCCTGCCCGACGAAGCGCTCCCCATCCACGAGGGACGGGAGTACGAGGCCCGCGGTATCCGTTATGAACGCGACAGGGACGCCAGGAAACAATGCATAGAATACTACAAGAGCCTCGATAACGGCGTCTGCCGCTGCCAGGCCTGCGGAATGAGCTTCGAGGAAGTGTATGGCGAGAAAGCAAAGGGATATATAGAAGTTCACCACATAGTCCCCCTCTCTGAGCGAGGCGGCGACTACGTGGTAAATCCCATTAAAGACCTTATCCCTCTATGCCCCAATTGCCATGCGATGGTGCACTATGGGTTTAGCTTAGAGGAATTGAAGCAGCGTTATCTTTGATACGGCTTTACATTAGACAAGCTTAATATCGCAGTATTTCCTCTTGATGACTCTTTTAAAAGGTCATCAATCAATTGTCTATCCCAAGCATTTGCTCTAACTCCTGCTTAAATTCGTTCTCATTTCCCTGATTATAGAAAGGTACTCCCGTAATGTGATAATGATCACTTTCTATTTCAATAATTCTCTCTTCGGATTTTATCTTTTTTAGGAAGTCTTCTTTCCATTTATCCGCCCCCCGAAGATGAGCTCCTTTGGGCTCTATAAAGATTTGATAAACTACTGTTTTATCTTCTTTGTTTCGGAGATATAAAAGAAAGTCCGGCTCAAATTTCCTTCCTTTTTCATCAATAATACTAATGACCCTTTCGTTTCGTATTATGTAGATATCTTCATATTTCTCCGTAAATAAGGAATATCTCCGATCAAATAGCTCTATAAAGGCACGTTCTTCACTTGTTCCATAGTTAGCATTGTAAGCATACCAATCTTTATTGGCCAACAATACTTCCTGGCCCTCTTCTCTTGCAGGATCCTTTTCAAAAGATATCTCTTTATCTCCAAAAACATTTCGTATATAATCATAACAAAACTCGGATCCTTCATATTCAATAGCGTGCTCTTTTATCTCATTTTCTATACTATTCAGCAACCCCAATAACGCCTTTAGATAGTCCTCTTTCGTAATAGAAAGCAATCTATTCTGTGAACCTTTGAAAGTTATTTCATATGCCCCAAGGTAATGCTCATCGTTAATAAAATCCTGGAGAGACTTTAAATTCGGGCAATACTTCTTTAGATTAGAGAACCAGAAAAAAGAATTTTTCGATAAAGCAAACCTAATGATTTGAAATGGGATATCCTTTAATTTAATATCCTTAGACACAACAGTATTAGAAATAGCTTGCACCTCTTCTTCAAATGCAGAAACCGAGGTACTAGCTAACTCCGTAAGCTCTATCGTAAAATTCTTCTTTCTGGCAGACAAGTCGTCTAAAGAATTAACCATGGAGAAAGACGCGCGGACCCGTTTGTTAAAAACTACTCTTGCATTTTGATAGAATGATGTTCGTTTAAAACTTTCTTTTAAACGGAGTTTCTTTGTAACTGTATTATTATCTGAGATACCGCTCTCTGACAGAGCTTGCTTAATCTTTGTTACATATGTGCTATCATTGATTGTATGATAATAGAGCGTTTCTAAGATACGCAAATCGTTCTCTCTGTCACTATCATACTTTCTTTTAAATCGTTCTTGCCCCTCGCTTACAATAAAAGGGAAGTATCTCGCACCTCGGCCTATTAGCTGAGCCTCGGCGCGAGTAGTTTTTCCAACACTATCACGTCCACCATCATCACCGTCTTCATACATGCGGACTATATCAAAAAGGTTAAGCACATCCCATCCTCTATCAAGCTTGTTTACAGCAAAAACAGCACGAATGGGGTTATCATTGTCCTCAAGAGAGTTGAGCAACATCTGATTTTTTTCTTTTTCAGCATCATTATTTGCGCTCAAACAATTAACCTTCTGAAAGTTTGCTTTTGTTCTTTCTACTATTTCATTTGTTGTTATACCCCTTCTCTCAAAAAAAGCAAAAGCTTTTGAGATAATTGCATCAACTGATCCAGATGACTTGAGGCGCTCGATATCAGATTCGGAGAGGCTATCAATTAACGAATGAAACAACTCCTTGTTCCTTTTGCTCTCATCTATTGTTCTTTTTGCCTTGAATAGAATAACCGGCTTTAAGTTGATATTATTGGCTGCAGCTAACACCTGGCGATAGAGATTCAATACTAATGCATGAAGCACACGAGACTTATAGTCTGCGGTTATCTTCATCAACTCTATATCTTTCGAGTAGCCTTCTTTCCTAAATTGCTTTAAATCATAAAGAAAAATAGCCTTATCTTCATACTTTGCCTGTATCTCCGGCGTGTCTAAGTCCATTGTCGCCGTGAACTCTAACAGAATATTATCTTGGTTTTGGCCATGAATAAGCTGAATCGTGTTCTCCCAGTTTCCTTCACTATTGTTTTGGTTGCGAGTCGCGACATTAAAATTATCTGCCTCATCTGCCAGAAGAACAATCTTTCTGTTCCTAAAGTCCTCTATTGAAACGGAGTTTTCCTTTGGCAACTCCATATCATTATGTAACTGCTGTATTGATGTAAAAATAATGTTTATATTATCTTCATCACTTTCGTCTAAGGATTGGATTTCTTTAACAAAAACCTCTTTAGAATCTATTTGAATATGCCGGTTAAAAACATACTTACTAGAGGCGGGGTTAAGAAAATTATCCTTTGTTTTTTCAATAATTGTATTCCCGCTTACGAAAAAAAGGAAGGTTCTGTATCCTTGTTTATATAAATACAGAACAAGACCTGCCATAATATTCGTCTTTCCACTTCCCGTGGCCATATTATACAAAATATGATACGGACGAGATTGTTTTTCATCAGATGTGTCATCTTCATAAAAATAGACAAATCTCGAGAAAGACTCGACTTGGTAAGGTCTTAGAATAAACTCCGGCCTAAGATTATCCGTTATCTCTTTAGGGAGGGGTTTATTGAGAATACCGAAGCTTCTTAACGTGTTATATTTTTCAAATAAAAACATGTTTAAGCCTCCCCATAAAAACTTTTTGTGATAATCTTTTCTTGTTCAGTGACCCCTACAGTCTCATCGTCAATATCCGACAGGTTCACATATAGCTGGTTCATGTCTAA
>JAEEGK010009568.1_pt1 | contig 22592 bp, 19 predicted proteins | sample 8958771 | NCBI WGS metagenome assembly JAEEGK01 (sample SAMN16246547, study PRJNA631951) | gut metagenome | biome: gut microbiome; feature: rumen; material: SC-attached | host: Bos | place: Iran: Karaj | collected 2018-10 | reverse complement strand
GCGAGACAGGCAAAGATCATGAAGCCACTGTTGCTCAGAAACTTATTCTTTTTCTTTTCCATACCGTCACCGCCTCAGTCTCATCCGGGGATCCACATAGTTGTAGGACAGATCCACCAGCAGATTGATCACCATGTAAATGACCGACACCCAAAGGACGTAGCCCTGCACCAGGAAGTAGTCCGCAGAGGTGATGGCGTTGACCGCCAGATTACCCAGGCCGGGATAGGAGAAGATGACCTCCACCACGCTGGTGCCGCCCAGGAGGGAGCCGATGGATAGACCCAGCATGGTGATGAGGGGCAGGAGAGAATTGGGGAACACATTGCCCCAGAGGATCTTGGATTCCTTCACGCCCCGGGCCCGGGCGCCCACCACATAGTCGGAGCTGAGCTCCTCCAGCACGGCGGTGCGGACCTGCCTAGTATACTTGGCGCTCATGGCGACGGCCAGGGTGACGGCGGGGAGCAGCAGATCCTTGAAGGTTCCGCCGGAGGAGATCACCGGCAGCAGGCGGAGCCTGACGCCGAAATAGAGGATCAGCAGCAGACCTACCCAGAAATTGGGAATGGACACGCCGAAGAAGGTGACGGCCCGGACGATGTAATCGACGGGCTTGTTGCGGTAGACCGCCGACAGAACGCCCAGGGGCACCGCCAGGATCAGCATCAGCACCATGCTCATGAGCGTGAGTTTCAGGGTGGGCCAGAGCCGGGCCGACAGCAGCTTCACAACGGGCTTGTTCAGGGAATAGGATTTGCCGAAATCACCCTTGAGGCAATTGCCGATCCAGCGAAAGTACTGGGTGAAGAAGGGGTCGTTGAAGCCCATTTCATCCCGCGTGCTCTGGATCAGCTCCTCCGTGGGCATGATGCCGGCGGAGGTATACATATTCCGCACCGGGTCGCCGGGGGAAAGATACGTGAGCAAGAACGTCAGAAAGCTGATGCCGACCAGGACGATCAGCATTTGCAGCAATCTGGAAGCGAGCTGTTTTCCGCCCAACTCGCCGCCTCCTTTCTTGAAAAGCGGACTTCAGGCGAGGAGGCATTTCGCCCCCTCGCCTGCGCACATGTCCGATCAGCCGACCGGGGTGATGTCCACGGTGATCCAGTAGTAGTCGTTGGGCCGGATGTGGGCGGTGGCCACGGTCTTGTTGTTCCAGATCATGCAGCTGTTGTAGTAGCCGTCCACGATGGCAACGCCGTCGTCGATGAGGATCTGCTGCATCTTCTTGAGCAGGTCGAGCCGCACCGCGGGATCCAGCTCGTTCTCCAGCTGCTTGTAGAGCTTGTTGTATTCGTCGTTGTGATAGAAGCAGTAGTCCGCCTCGTTCTCGCTGCACCAGTTGCCCAGATAGGTGTAGGGGGAGCCGGCGATCATGTGGTTCCAGTTGTTGTTGTTCAGGTCGTATTCGCCGGCCACCAGCTTGGTCCACTGGTCGTCGGAGGAGCCGTAGTCGCTCTTCACGCCGATGCCGACCTTGCTGAGATACTGGGTGTGGGCGTCGGAGAAGTCGTTGAGCAGGCGGTTCTCATAGGAGACGTAGCGGAGGTAGATGTCCTGGCCGTCCAGCTCCCGGATGCCGTTGCCGTTGGTGTCCACGATGCCGGCCTTGTCCAGCAGGGCCTTGGCGCCTTCGGGATCGTACTTCCAGGGGTTATTCAGGGTCTCGTAGCCGTAGCCCATGCCGCTGGGCAGGATGGAGAAGCCGGGGGTGTAGAGGTCGCCGATGGTGTTGGAATGGCAGATGGTGTCGTAGTCGATGGCCATGAGCATGGCATGACGCAGGTCGTCGTTGGCCAGGATGCCGTTGAAGTTGATCCAGCTGAAGCCGCAGCGCACGCCGGCGGCGGTCTCCACGGTGTAGTTCGGGTCGTCCTGGAGCTTCTTCAGGTCGGAGACGCTCATGATGTTCTCCGCGATGTCGATCTGACCGGCCAGCAGGGCGTTGGCCTTGGCGGAAGCGTCGCCCATGAAGAGGATCTTCACGTTGTCATAGGGGACGGGCTTGCGGTAGTAGGGGTTCTTCACCATGTCGTAACCCACCTGGGTGTGGAACTCCTTGACCATGTAGGGGCCGGTGCCGATCATGCCGTTTTCGTAGTTGTCGCCGGTGCCCTCATAGTCCACGATGGCCATGGCGGGGTCCGCCAGATTGCCGGCCAGGTTGACATAGGGGGTGACGGTCTTGATGGTGATGGTGTTGGCTGCGTCGTCCGCGATGACCTCCGCCTCGAACTCCAGGAAGTTCTGAGGAGTGGAGGAGCCGTCGGGACCCTTCTGCCGGACATAGTCCAGAGCGTACTTGACCTTCGTAGCGGTCATGTCCGTGCCGTTGGAGAACTTGATGCCGCTCTTGAGCTTGATGGTCCAGGTCAGGTGGTCGGCGGAGCTCTCGATGGACTCGGCCAGGCAGGGGATGGGCTGACTGTTGTCGTCGAACTCGAACAGGCTTTCGGAGATGCCGAAGCGCATGCAGTTCCAGGCGCAGTTGGTCTGCAGCCAGGGGGCGATCATGCCGTCAGAATACATCTGGCAGCCGAAGGTCAGGGTCTTTTCGGCTGCGGCCGTCTTGCCGCTGCCGCTGCTGCCGCCGCTGCCGGAGCTCCCGCTGCTGCTGCCGGAGCTGCTGCTGTTGCCGCCGCAGCCCGCCAGCAGAGCCGCCAGCATCAGGACGCAGAGGATGAGAGCCAGGATCTTTTTCATTTTTCTTTCCTTTCTTAAATAGAGTATTTATTTGATTTTTCGGTTGCGCAAAAGAAAAGCGCCCGGGATCACGATCCCGGGCACAGGTCGGCAGGACAAAGCAAGGGCATATTCCCCCTGCCTTCTCTGCCACACTTACTGCACTGGAATAGTGTGCAGTCCTTCGCCACGTATCTGACTGAGGCTTCTTCCGAAGCCCGACAGTGACCTGCTCGCGGGGCGTTACCCCATTCCGTGCCGCTGCGCGGGGCAGCTGCGGAGGACCGATCCGTATTCTGTTTTTATGCTTATGTTCCAAATAAAAAAGATTGCTCCCGCAAAAAAAGCGGCAGCAATCCGTTTTCAGCAGCCCCTGACAGGGACACCCTCCTCCAAGGATCCGTGGAGAGGATGTATGCGGCTGCAGGCAAGTCTTCTGGCTCATGGGTCATCGCCTCGGCAGTCTTCCCAGCCCGAAAGCCAGTGACGTCTTTGCTTCGGCTCGCCAAATACAGCGGCGGCTCCGTGCGGGATTCGCACCCGCTTCCTTTTTCAGCGTTTCCCGTGGGAAACGTCACCTGCGCCGACGATTCACTTGTGTCTGTAATGTAACAGAAACGATTCCCGAAGTCAAGCAGGAATTACATATTTTGCTATTCTCTTCAGCTAACTCCCAGATCCCGGAAAGCACCGGGCCGAGACCCGGGGCTTTCCGGAGCGTTCAGTATTCGATCCCTTCCCTGGCGGGGATGCCAGCGTCGAAGGGATGGCGGACTTTTTTCATCTCGGTGACGTAGTCCGCCTCGGACAGCAGGGTTTCCGAGGGCGCGCGCCCGGTGAGCGCCACCTCCAGTTCCTTCGGTCTGCCGCGGAGGAAGGCAAGCAGCGCCTCCTCGTCGATCACGCCGTGGTTGCAGGCGGAGACCGCCTCATCCAGCACCAGGAGGTCCGCAGCCTTCCCCAGGCGGCAGGCTTCGGCGAACAGCTCGCCGTAGGCCGCTTTCGCTTCGGCCCGCTGTTCCTCGCTCATGTTGCGGAAGCGGCCGAAGTGCTTCTCGCAGACCAGCACCCGGATCCCGGGGATCGAGCGCAGCAGGGAGATCTCCGAGGAGCTTCCGTCCTTGAAGAACTGGGCGAACACTACCCGCTTCCCCGCTCCGGCAGCCCGGACGCTCAGCCCCACGGCGGCGGTGCTTTTCCCCTTCCCGTCGCCGCAGTAAAGATGGATCAAGCCCGCCACGGTCACACCTCCCGGTTCAGGACCTTGTAGACAAAGTCCATGTTGAGGCCGCTCCGCACCCCGTCGGCCAGAAGATCGTACTGCCGCTCCCGGTATTCGTCGGCGTCGAAGCTGCCCAGAGCCGAGAAGTCCACGCCCCGGCGCTCGCACAGGGCCCGGAGCAGCTCGTCGCAGATGCCGCCCTTGTCGAAGATGCCGTGGACATAGCTGCCGTAGATGCAGCCCTTCCCCACCACCGGCGCGCCCTTTTCGCCGCCCCGGCCCATGTGGATCTCATAGCCCTCGTACTCCCGGCCGTTGAGGCCCTTCAGCATGCCCTCCACGCCGGAGAGGACGCCCCGGGTCTGGGTCTGCACCTTTTCCCCGTAGAACACGGTATCCATGTCCAGCAGACCCATGCCGGCCAGTTCCGTGACCCCCGCGGCCTCCACGCCCTGCGGATCTGAGATGCTGCGGCCCAGCATCTGATAGCCGCCGCAGACGCCGAAGACCGGCACGCCGTTGCTGGCGGCCTTCAGGATCGAGGCCTCCAGCCCGCTCTGGCGGAGCCACAGCAGGTCGGCGATGGTGCTCTTGGTGCCCGGGAGGATGATGAGGTCCGGGTCCTTCAGGTCCTCCGTCTTGCCCACGTAGCGGAGAGACACGTTCTCATAGCGCTCGAAGGGGCTGAAATCCGTGAAATTGGAGATGCGGGGCAGACGGATGACCGCCACGTCGATGAGCTTGCGAAGGCCGGAGCTGTTGAAGCGCTCGGTGAGGCTGTCCTCATCGTCGATATCCACGTGGAGATAGGGCACGACGCCGGCCACGGGCACGCCGCACAGCTCCTCCAGCTGCTTGATGCCGGGCTCCAGGATGGATACGTCCCCCCGGAACTTATTGACGACGGTCCCCTTGATGCGGGCCCGCTCGTCGGGCTCCAGCAGGGCGACCGTGCCGTAGAGCTGGGCGAAAACGCCGCCCCGATCGATATCTCCCACCAGGAGCACGGGGGCGTCGGCCATTTTGGCCATGCCCATATTCACGATATCGTCCTGCTTCAGGTTGATCTCCGCGGGGCTTCCCGCGCCTTCCAGGACGATGACGTCAAATTCCTCCTCCAGGCTCCGGTACGCCTCCATCACGGCCGGGATAAACTCCCGCTTCCGCCGGTAATACTCCTTGGCCGGAACATTTCCCAGCACCTTCCCGTTGACGATGACCTGACTGCCCACGTCCGTGGTGGGCTTCAGGAGGATGGGGTTCATGCGCACGTCGGGCGGGATGCCCGCCGCCTCGGCCTGCACCACCTGGGCCCGGCCCATCTCCCCGCCGTCGGCGGTGATGAAGGAGTTGAGGGCCATATTCTGGCTCTTGAAGGGGGCCACCCGGTAGCCGTCCTGCCGGAAGATCCGGCAGAGGCCCGCGCAGAGGAGGCTCTTGCCCGCATTGGACATGGTGCCCTGGATCATAATGCATTTTGCCATTTTACACACACTCTCCCATGGCCGCCAGCAGGCGGCTGTTTTCCGCTTCCGTACGCACCGCGATGCGGTACCAGCCCGGGCCGAGCCCAGTAAAATTCGCGCAGTTTCGGATGGCGACGCCCCTCTGCCGGAGCCTGTCACCCAGATCCTCCGGCCCGCGGAAGAGGAGGAAATTCGCCTCCGAGGGGCAGACCCACAGGCCCAGGTCCTCCAGGCCCGCCTTCAGCCGCGGCCGCTCCCGGCCGACGAGGGCCAGGGCCTCCTCCAGGAAGGCGCGCTCCCCCAGGGCGGCCGTTCCCGCCGCCTGGGCGGGGCCGGAGACGTTCCATGGGGGCGTCCGCTCCGCCATGGACCGAAGGAGATCCCCGTCGGCGCAGAGGCAGTAGCCCAGGCGCAGCCCCGCCATGCCGTAGCTCTTGGTGAACGCCTTTAAGATCGTGAGATTCGGACAGGCCCGCAGCTGCTCCCGGCAGCTCTCCCCCGCCGTGAAATCCAGGAAGCACTCGTCCAGCAGGATGCGGACGCCCGCCTCCCGGCAGAGCTTCAGCGTTTCCCCCAGAAGCGCAGGCTCCAGCAGCCGCCCGGTGGGGTTGTTGGGACTGCAGAGGAAGAGCGCGTCCGCGCCCTGCTCCCGCAGCCAGGGCAGGAAGTCCCCCTCCGGCAGGAAATCCGCTTCCTCCCGCAGAGGGTAGAAGACCGTTTCGCCCCCATTAAGGGCGACGGCTGCGGCGTACTCGGAAAAGGTCGGCGCCAGGCTCGCCGCCAGCCGGGGCCGAAGGGCGGCGCAGAAGGCCAGGATCAGCTCCGAAGCGCCGTTGCCGCAGAGGATGAAGCTCTCCGGCACGCCCTCGGCCGCGGCGATGGCCTTCACCAGCGCCCGGCAGTAGGGGTCGGGATAACGGTCGGCTTCCCGGAGGGCTTTTTCCGCCGCGGAGATCACCGCCGGAGGCGTCCCCAAGGGGTTCGTATTGGCGGAATAGTCCAGCAGGACCGGTTCCCCGTAGGTATCCCCTCCGTGGGGGTTTTCATTCTGGTAGTACATGCCGTTTCACCGCAAAATCAAGAATCGGACCAGCAGGGCCAGGACCAGGGCCAGCACCGCCGTGGCGTAGAGCAGGCGGCAGGCCCGGGGGATGTCCTCGTGCTCCACGGGCCGCAGCTCGTCCCCGATGTATTCCTTTTTATGAAGGACGCCGTGATACCAGGCGTCGCCCGCCAGGCGGAGGCCCAGAAGCCCGGCGCATACGGATTCCGTCTGGGCGGAATTAGGGCTGGCGTGCTTGTAGCGGTCCCGCCGGAAGATGCGCCAGCCGTTTTTCATATCGAAGCCCAGAAGACCGCCCCCCAGGAGCATCAGCAGAGCAGACACCCGGGCGGGGATCCAGTTGAAAACGTCGTCCAGCTTTGCGGGCACCAGGCCCACGTTCTTATACGGCTCCTCCACGTAGCCCAGCATGGAATCCATGGTGTTCACAGCCTTGTAGAAGAAGCCCAGGGGCGCGCCGCCCAGGGCCATGAAGATCAGGGGGGCGACGATCCCGTCGGAGGTGTTCTCCGCGACGGTCTCTACCGCGGCCCGGGTCACGCCCGCATCGTCCAGCCGCTCCGTATCCCGGCCCACGATCATGGACACCGCGTAGCGGGAAGCGGCCAGATCGCCGGTCTTCAGCGCTTTGTAGACCTTCATGCTCTCGTCCCGCAGGGATTTGGTCGCCAGGATCTGCCAGCACATAACGCTCTCCAGCGCAAGGCGCAGCCAGGGGCTGACGCGGCCGCAGAGGCGCAGGATGAGGAGGGGCAGCAGCAGGGAGACCCCCGCCGTGACGATCCAGATGCAGGCCCCGGCGGCCCGCTCCCCGCCTGCGGTCTTGGGAAAGGCTTTGCGGAAGCGCTTTTCCAAAAAGGAGATCAGCTTTCCGATCCAGATCACGGGATGGGGCCAGCCGTGGGGATCCCCCAGGATGAGGTCGATGACAAAGCCGATGAGCAGGGCCAGCAGAGACGCCTTCATTCCGCCGCCTCCCCTGCCTGCATGGTGAACACGTAGATGGGATTCTGCCCCGTCATGAGCCGGTAGGGTCCGGCCTTCCGGTCCCTGGCCACGGTGAGGGAAACGACCTCCGTCTCCGTGAAGGAAAATTCCTTCAGGCAGGCGGTGAGCTCTCCCAGGGTCTCCAGGGTGACCGTCGTCGCCACGATGCGCACCCGGGGGTTCTTCTCCAGCAGCAGGCGGATGATCTCCCGCATGCCGCCGCCGCTGCCGCCGATGAAGGCGTGGGTGGGGGCGGGGAGATCCCGGCAGGCCGCGGGAGCGGAGCCGGGGACGACGGTGAGGTTGTCGGCGCTGAGGCGCCCGGCGTTATCCCGCATGAGCTGCAGGGCGTTCTCGTTCCGCTCGATGCCGAACACCCTTCCCCGGGGGGCCAGCAGGGCCATCTCGATGGCGACGGAGCCGGTGCCCGCGCCGATATCCCAGCAGACGGCGTCCGCCGTGAGGCGCAGCTTCGAAAGGCAGACCGCCCGGACCTCGCTTTTGGTCATGGGGACGGCCTCACCCCGCTGGAACACGGTATCCGGCAGGCCGGGGGTCACCACCGCGTCGGGCCGGTCGTTTTCGATGAGGACGGCGCTGAGACTGTCGTAGTGCCCGGCGGCCAGCGCCTCCGCCGTGCCGGAAGTGAGCTTTTCCTCCGGGTAGCTGAGCTTTTCCCCGATGTGGACGCGCACCCCGCCCAGGCCCGCCTCCGTCAGGCGGCGGCAGAGGGCTCCGGCACCGTTATCCCCGCCCACCAGGGCGAAGACCCGGCTGTGGGCGCGCACGTCCCGGGCGATGTCCCGCTCTCGCCCGTGCAGGCTCACGGGCGTCACGTCCTCGTAGGAAAGGCCCAGGCGGGCGCAGAGGCAGCTGAGGGAGCTGAGGCCCGGCAGCACCTTCACCCTGCAGCCCTCCAGCAGAGGCAGCAGCTTTTTCGTGCCGCTGAAGAAGCCGGAATCCCCGGACATCACCACGGCAAAGCGGCGGTATTCCCCGTGGGCGCGGATGTAGCCCGCGATATCCTCCGGGGCCACCGCCCCGTAGACGGTCTGACCCTGGCGGGCCACCGCCTCCAGCATGCGTCTCGCGCCGATGAGGCATTCCGCCTCTCCGATGGCCTCCCGCACCTCCCCGGTCATGCCGCCGTGGCTGCCGGGGCCGATGCCCGCCACGGTTACCTGGGGCTCCGCCCGGAAGCCGAAGCGGCGGCAGAGTTCATTCACCGTTTCCGCCAGATCCAGGCCCTCCCGCTGGGGCGGACGCCCGATCACCAGCAGCCGCGCGCCGGCGGCGACGGCCGCCTCCGCCTTTTCCCGGAAGCCGCCAGCGCCGCCGCTGTCCTTGGTGACGAGGCAGGCCGCTCCGATGCTTTTCAGCATGGCGATGTTCAGCTCCAGTGTGAAGGGGCCCTGCATGGCGATAACGTGGGCAGGGGGCAGCCCGGCCGCCTGACAGGCCTCCAGAGAAGCGGGCATGGGGAGCACCCGGGCCCAGACCCGCTCGGCAAAGTCCCGGACGCCGGTGAACTCCCTGAGGGCCTTGCTGCCGGTGGTCAGGAGGATATTGCCGGGCGCTTCGCTGAGCCAGGCCACCGCCGCCGGGATATCCGGGACGAAAACGGTGCCCTCCGGCACGACGGAGGCTTCCCGCAGCACCCGCAGGTATTCCGTGTCCGCCGCCTTGCAGGCCCGGGCGATATTCTCCGTCACCTCGGCGGCATAGGGATGGGTGGCGTCCAGCACCAGGTCGAAGCTCCCTTCCCGCAGAAGCTGCGTCATCTGCTCTCCATTGAGCCGCCCGGAAAGGACGCGCAGGTTTTCCGCGGGCTCCAGAAGGGTCTCCCCGTAATCCGTGGCCACGCAGGCCGTGACGGCGGCCGCGGCTCCCTGGGCGCTGAGGAATTCCGCCAGCTCCCGGCCTTCCGTGGTACCGGCGAAGATGCAGAGCTTATACATCCCGGTATCCTCGCGAGGTCACCAGCCGGTCGCCCACGACGCGGGTGGAGGCGTTTCCGATGAACACGGTGCAGAACATATCCACCTGCGCGTCCTTCAGCTCCCCCAGGGTGAGCAGATCCCGGCTCTCCCCCACCCGTCCGATGCTGCGGGCAATGCCGCAGGGCCGCTCTGCCGGAAGGCTCCTCAGCAGGATCTCGCAGGCCCGGCGGAGATGGTCCGGCCTTCCGCGGCTGGCGGGATTGTAAAGCACGATGGAGAGGTCCGCCGCAGCCGCGGCCTCCAGGCGCTTCTCTATGGTCTCCCAGGCCGTGAGCCGGTCGCTGAGGCTGACGACCGCGAAATCGTGGGTCAGGGGCGCGCCCAGGAGGGCTGCGCCGCTGCAGGCGGCGGTGAGGCCGGGGATGATCTCGATCTCCGGTTCCTTCGCCTCTCCCCGCAGCTCGTAGACCAAAGCGGCCATACCGTAGATGCCGCTGTCTCCGGAGCAGACCAGCGCCACGTTTTCCCCGTTCCGGGCGGCCTCCAGCGCCATGCGGCAGCGGTCGGTCTCCTTCGTCATGGGGGTGGTCAGGGTCTTCTTGTCCGGGTAGCGGTCCTTCACCAGATCCACGTAAACGTGATAGCCGATGATGGCATCGCAGTCCCGCAACGCCCGGTCGGCCCGGACGGTCATATCGTCGTAGTCTCCGGGGCCGAGGCCCACCACACAGAGCTTAGCCAAAGCGCACCTCCCTATTCTCCGCGGCCAGGGCCACGGTCACGCCGTTCACGGCGGTCTTCTTTACGATGAGCCGGTCCGCCCCCAGCAGGGCGGAGCGCTCGCACACGTTGTCCACGCCGGTGATGCTCTCCACGAAGGGGGAGGGGGTAAAGCTGCCCGGCACCGCCCGCAGGGTCTCCGCCGGGTAGAACTCGATGGGCCAGCCCCTTTCCCCGCAGAAGTCCAGCAATCCTTTCTCGTCCTTTTTCAGGTCGATGGAGGCGGCGCAGCGGATGGCGGCGGGGTCGATGCCCCCAGCGGCAAGCACCGTTTCCACCGCTGCTGCCACAGCCTCCTTCGCCGTGCCCCGGCGGCAGCCGAGACCCAGGTGCAGCACCCGCGGCACCAGGCGCAGGGTGGTCCCGAAGGGGGCCTTTTTCTCCCAGCCGACGTAGATGCCCACGGGTCCGCTCTCCCCGAAAACGAGGCCGGGAGCCAGGCCGCCGGACACCGGGAGCTCGCTCATAATGGGCACGTCCCCCTCCAGGATCGCCGCGGACACGGCCTTGGCGGCCGCCATGCTGCCGATGATATAGCCCTGCTCCGTCGCCCAGGCGTCCACGGAAAAGCGGCGGTTCACATCCGTCGCCGTGGTGACCGCCGCCGTGGCCCCCAGGGCTTCGGCCAGACGCAGGGCCAGGGCGTTGGCGCCCCCGATGTGACCACTGAGAAGGGGGATCACGAAGTGCCCCAGCTCGTCCACGCTGAGCACCGCCGGGTCCGTCTGCTTGGAACGGACGTGGGGCGCGATCTCCCGCACGGCGATGCCCGCCGCTCCCACGAAGATCAGGGCGTCCTTGTCCTGGAAGAGGGCGCCGTAGAAGGGGGCGGAGGGCTTTTCCACGGGGCGGAAGCCCGCCTCGCCGAAGCGCTCGGGGGCATAAGCCTCCCCCTCCGCCTCCGGAAAGACGGCCAGCACCCGCCTTGCCAGGGCGCAGCCCCTGCGGCTGTAGGCAAATACGGCCAGCTTCACTTTTCCGCTTGCCGGAACTCCGTGGTGAAGCCCGGATCATAGAGCTTGGACCGGTCGTAGGTATCCCCCAGGCAGCCCCCAACGACGATGAGGGAGGTCTTGGTGAGGCCGTTTTTCGTCACCGTCTCGTGCAGGGTGCCCACGGTGCAGCGGAATTGCCGTTCTTCCGGCCAGGTGGCCTTGTAGACGACGGCAGCCGGGGTCTCCGGGGCATAGCCTCCGGCCAGGAGCTCCGCCTGGAGCTTATCCGTGAGCCCCGTGCTGAGGAAAAGGACCATGGTGGCCCCGTGGGCGGCCAGGGAACGGATGGACTCCCGCTCGGGCACCGGCGTCCTGCCCTCGGCCCGGGTGATGATCACCGTCTGGCTCACGTCCGGCAGAGTATATTCCGCCCGCAGCGCAGCCGCGGCTCCGCAGAAGGCGCTGACGCCCGGGGTCACGTCGTATGCGATCCCCAGGGCCTCCAGCCGGTCGAATTGCTCCCGCACCGCGCCGTAGATGCTGGAATCCCCGGTGTGCAGACGCACGGTGGTCTTCCCCGCCGCCTCGGCGGCCTGCACCGTTGCGATCACCTGCTCCAGGGTCATCCTCGCGCTGTCGTGGATCTCGCAGCCCGGCTTCGTTTCCTTCAGCAGCTCCGGATTCACCAGAGAGCCCGCGTAGATCACCACGTCCGCCTCCCGCAGCAGCCTTGCGCCCCGCAGGGTGATCAGGTCCGGCGCGCCGCTGCCGGCTCCGACGAAATGCACCATTGTCTATCCCTCCGTGATTCTTATCATCAGCGCCCGGGCGTTTTCCGTTTCGCTCAGGACGCCGTAAACGTTTGAAAACAGGATGGCGCCGGTCTCCAGTCCCTCCCCCGCCCGGTGGGCCAGGTTGTGGGCGACGCGCTCCGTCACCCGGCGGAGGGTCTCGTCCCAGAAGCCGCCCTCCCGGATGATGCGCAGCGCCTCGTCGCAGCTGACACAGTCCAGCACGCGGCCGAGAGCTTCCGGCGCAAGGCCTGCCGCGCCCGCATGGGCCCCCAGGAGCTCCACTCGGCAGTCTCCGTACTTCGAATGGGTGTTGAGCATGTTCCCGGCGATCTTCACCAGCTTGCCCACGTGGCCCACCAGCAGGGCGCCCCGGAAACCCAGGTCCCGGCAGATGTCCAGGGAATCCCCGACGAAGTTGCTCACCTGCACCGCCAGCTTTTCCTCCACCCCCAGGCTGCCCTTGAGGAAATCGGAGCCGTAGTTCCCCGGGGTGAGGAGGGCGTATTCCCGCCCCTCGGCCCGGCGCTGCCGCAGCTCCACCCGGATGGTCTCCACCAGGGCCTTTTCGCTCATGGGCTCCACGATGCCCGTGGTGCCCAGGATGGAGATGCCCCCCACGATGCCCAGCCGGGGATTGAAGGTCTTTTTGGCGATCTCCACCCCCGCCGGGGCCGAGATCACCACCCGGAGGCCGCCCCGGTAATCCGCGAGGCGGCAGATCTCCTCCACGTTTTCCCGGATCATCCGCCGGGGCGTGGAATTGATGGCGGCGGCGCCCACGGGCTGGTCCAGTCCCGGCTTCGTCACTCTCCCGACGCCCACGCCCCCGTCGATCTCCACGCCGGGCGCTTCCGCATAGCGCAGCTCGGCATAGATCAGCGCGCCGGTGGTCACGTCCGGGTCGTCTCCCCCGTCCTTCTCCACGGCGCAGCGGGCCCAGCCGCCGCCGCTCTCCGCCTCCCGGATCGGCAGCTCCAGCGGGATGCCCTTGGGCGTCAGTAGGGAGACGGTTTCCGGGGCGTGTCCCGTGAGCAGCAGGCAGGCTGCCGCCTTGGAGGCGGCGGCGGCGCAGGAGCCCGTGGTATAGCCCATGCGCATGCGTTTGCCGTCTACCGTAACGTATCTGTCCATCTCAGCGGCTGATCTGATACAGCAGGGCGTTGACGATGGCGGCCGCCACGTTGCTGCCGCCCTTCCTGCCCCGGGCCACGATATAGGGCACGCCGCAGGCGATGATCTCTTCCTTGCTCTCCACCACGTTCACGAAGCCCACGGGCACCCCGATCACCAGGGCCGGGGCCACCTGTCCCCCGTCGATCAGCTCCCGCAGGCGCATGAGAGCGGTGGGCGCGTTGCCGATGGCGAAGATCGTCCTTTTCTCCGAGCGGGCGGCATGCTCCATGCTCACCACGGCCCGGGTCACGCCCCGCGCCTTCGCTTCCGCCGCCACGTCCGGATCGGACATATAGCAGTGGACGGCGCCGCCCAGCTTCTCCACCACGGTCTTGTTGATCCCGGCCCGGGCCATCTGCGTATCCGTCACGATATCGCAGCCGGCCTTCAGGGCTTCGATCCCCTTCCGCACCGCGTGCTCGGAGAAAACCAGATTGTCCGCATAGTCGAAATCCGCGGAGGTATGGATCACCCGCTTGATGACAAGCTCGTTCTCCGGATCCAGCTTCCGCTCCCCCAGCAGCTCCGTGATGATCTCGAAGCTGCGTTTTTCAATGTCCATGGGCTTGATGATCTCAGGCATGGCCGCGCTTCACCTCCAGACAGGCATGATAGAAATTCTCCGCAAAGGCGGGATTTGCCAGAAAATGAAAATGCGGGAAACCGGCATACAGGCGCTTCCCCGCCTGGGCGCAGGCCCACTTCCGGCCGGAGGGCTTCGCGGCGGTGAAGCGGCTGCCCGGCTCGCTGCAGTCCCAGTGGTGGAACTCATGGGCGGGGATGGACTCCCCGGCCCGGCAGAGGAGGTTGTCCTCCCCGGCGATCAGGTTCACATAACCAAAACGCGTCAGCTTCCCGGTATCCCGGCAGTCCCCGGGCAGGAAGCCCACCATGGGGACGCCGGCGATGCGCTCCGTCAGATACATGAAGCCGCCGCATTCCGCGATGCAGGGCAGTTCCCCGTTCAGGGCGGCGCGGACGGAAGCGAGCATGGAAGCGTTGGCCGACAGGCGCTCCGTATAGAGCTCGGGATAGCCGCCGCCCAGGTAGAGGCCGTGGATGTCCGCAGGCAGGGCGGCGTCCTCCATGGGGCTGAAGGGGACGAGCTCAGCCCCCATGTCCCGGAGCACGTCCAGGCTTTCCTCATAATAAAAGCAGAAGGCTCTGTCCATGGCCACGGCGATGCGCACGCCCTCCGCCCGTTCCGGCAGCTTCGGTCCCTCGCAGCTGAGCTCCTCCGCAGAGGCCGCCAGCCGCAGGAGCCCGTCCAGGTCCAAGGTCTTTTCCGCCTGGAGGGAAAGGGCGCGGAGCTTATCCTGGAGATCCTCCACCTCCGCGGCGGTCACCAGGCCGAGATGCCGGCTCTCCAGGGAACAGTCCGGCATGGAGGGGAGGTAGCCCAGGGGCAGGAGCCCGTCCCCGAAGCGCTCCTGCACGGCCTCCGCCAGCAGGGGATAGAGGGAGGGACTGCAGCGGTTGAAGATCACGCCCCGGATGCCGCTGTCCTCATGGAAGCGCAGGAAGCCCTCCAGCACGGCCAGAAGGGAGCGGGAAGCTCCCTTGGCGTTGAGGATCAGCACCACGGGGCTGCGGGTGGCGCGGGCCACGGTCCAGGTGCTGGCCTCGTCGCTGAGACCCAGCCCGTCGTAGTAGCCCATGACCCCTTCGACCACGTTCACCTGCCGTCCTCCCCCGTACCGGGCCAGGAGCCAGGACAGGGTGTCGGCGTCGAAAAAGAAGGGGTCCAGGTTGCCGCTGTTGCCGGTGATGCGGCGGTGGAACATGGGATCGATGTAATCCGGCCCGCACTTGAAGGCGCCCACGTCCAGTCCCCGGTCTGCCAGGGCCTGGAGCACGGCGCAGACGGCCGTCGTCTTGCCGCAGCCGCTGCCGGACCCGGCCAGGACCACTCTGGAAACGCTCCGCTTCATCCCCATCTCTCCTTTCGCACTATTAAATAATAAACATGGGAACCCGGATTGTCAACACTTGTCAATTCTGCGCAGCTCCCGGGAAACTTAAATGGAAAAGAAGAGGATTTCCGCTTGCCTGCGGGCCGGGAAGCCGCTATAATCAGGGATATATTCAAAAAAAGCGAGTGAGCGCATATGATCGATCTTACCCTTCGCCCCGAGGGGCTGCAGCACAACATCGCCTGCGCCAGGGAGCGGGGCATTCGTCTTCCCACCTTCGCCCAGATGCGGGATCCCTCCCTCATCCCCGGGGACGTCCTCGAGCGGCTTTCCCGCACGGGCCTCTGGGATCTGGACCCGGTGAACCTCTTCCGCATCAACTGGCACAACGAGCCAAAGGAAACGGGCGGGCTTTTCGGCAAGCCCAACGTCATCGAGTTTCCTTCGGAGCTGACGGGGGTCCCCTGCCGCATTATCGCACTCATAGGCAAATGGTTTCCCACGGGCTGCCACAAGGTGGGCGCCTCCATCGGCTGTCTGCTGCCGGAGCTGGTGACGGGGCGCTTCGACGCCTCCTGTCAGCGGGCCGTCTGGCCCTCCACGGGGAATTTCTGCCGGGGCGGCGCATTCAACAGCAAGCTCCTGGGGGTCCCCTCCGTCGGTCTCATGCCCGCGGGCATGAGCCGGGAGCGCTTCGAATGGCTGCAGTCCATCGGCGCGGAGGTGGTGACCACCCCCGGCAAGGAGAGCAACGTCAAGGGCGTCTTCGACAAGACCATGGAGCTGGCTGCGGATCCCCGGAACGCCGTGTTCAATCAGTTTTCCATGATGGGAAACCATCTGTGGCACTATGAGGTGACCGCCGCCGCCATGCTGGAGGCCTTCGAGAACTGCGCCCGCCCCGGCGACCGGTTTTCCGGCGCCTGTTTCATGACGGGCTCTGCCGGGACCATCGGTGCGGGGGACCGGCTGAAGGAGGTGTGGCCCCGGCTGCAGCTGGGGGCCGGGGAAGCCCTGCAGTGCCCCACCATGCTCACCGGCGGCTACGGTATCCATCGGCTGGAGGGCACCGGGGACAATCACGTGCCCTGGATCCACAACCTGCGCAATACGGACATGGTGATCGCCGTGGACGACGCCGACGCGCTGGGTCTGCTGCGCCTGTTCAACGAGCCCGCCGGGCGGGCGTTCCTGGCAAAGGCCCGGGGCCTTTCCCCGGAATGGCTGGAGCAGCTCTCCCTCCTGGGCATCAGCGGCATCTCCAACCTGATCTGCTGCATCAAAATGGCCCGGTATTACGAATTTGACAGCCGCGACGTGATCGCCACGGTGCTGACCGACTCCATGGACCTCTACGGCAGCCGCCTGGACGAGCTGCGGGCCAGAGAGGGCGAATACGGCGAAGCGGAGGCCATGGCCGGCTTCGCCCGCCACCTGCTGGGGCAGAACACGGACGCCATGGAGGAGCTGGGCTACCGGGGCAGACGGCGGGTGCACAATCTGAAGTATTATACCTGGGTGGAGCAGCGGGGCCGGACCGTGCAGGAGCTGGACGAGCTCTGGTACGGCGACGAATTTGAAAAGGTACATGCCCAGGCTGCGGACATCGACCGGCTGATCGAGGCCTTCAACGAGGCCGCAGGCTGCTGAGGAACGGGGAGGACGGACAGAGATGAAGAACCTCGGCTACTACAACGGGAAGATCGACCTCATCGAGAACATGACGGTGCCCATGAATGACCGGGCCAGCTTTTTCGGGGACGGGGTCTACGACGTGACCTACGCCCGGAACTATATCCCCTACTGTCTGGAGGCCCATCTGGACCGCTTCTACCGCAGCGCGGAGAAGCTGCGCATCCGCGTGCCCCTGGAGCGGGAAGCCCTGGGCAGGCTGCTTTGCGAGCTGGTGCGGAAGGTGGACGCGCCGGAGCAGATCATGTACTGGCAGGTGACGAGAGGCACCGCTCCCCGGGAGCACGCTTTCCCCGTGGGAACGGAGGCGAACCTCTGGGTGCTGCTGCGGCCCCAGCCGGTGAAGAGCCTGGCGGAAACCCTCACCCTGCACAGCGTGGAGGATACCCGCTTCCTGCACTGCGACGTGAAGACCCTGAACCTGATCCCCAACGTGCTGGCGGAGCAGGAGGCGAAGGACGCAGGGGCCTCGACGGCGCTGTTCCACCGGGGCGAGCGGGTGACGGAATGCGCCCACGCCAACGTGCACATCCTGTCGGGCGGCCGTTTCATCACGCCTCCCACGGACAACCTGATCCTGCCCGGCATCGCCCGGATGAACCTCATCCGCATCTGCCGGGACCTGGGGATCCCCGTGGAGGAGCGCCCCTTCAGCATGGCGGAGCTCATGGCCGCCGACGAGGTGCTTACTTCCAGCTCCGGGGAATTCTGCCTTCGGGTCACCGCCGTGGACGGAAAGGCCGTCGGCGGCCGGGACGGCGAAACCCTGCAGCGGATCCAGGACGCCCTGCTGGCGGATTTCCTGGCGGCGACGGACGTCTGAGCGTCGAAGGAGGCGGGGCGCATGCGTGTTTTTGCTCTGGAGCTCGACAACGACCTGAAGGGCATTCCGGAACGAAAGGCCTATATCGAGGGACTGATCGCCCGCCTCCCCTCTCCGGAGCTGGTGGTCCTTCCGGAGCTGGCCCTGTGCAGCTATATGGCGAGCCAGGCCATCTGGCAGTATGCCGATGAGGAGGGGCGGGACGCGGAAGCCTGGGCCGTGGAGACCGCGAGGACCTACGGCACCTTCCTGGGAGTGGGCTTCCTGGCGCGTTCCGGGGGAGATTACTACAATCGCTATCTGATCGCCGGGCCGGAGAAGGTCTTCGGCGCCGTTTCCAAATCCGAGGGGGAAGCCGCCGTTTTCCGCCGGGGCAGCTTCGGCAGCCTCATTCCGACGCCCTTCGGGAACGTCGCCGTGGGCATCTGCTACGATTCCCGGCGCAGACACTTTTACGAAAACGTGAAGGACGCCTCCCTGAGCATGATCCTCTTTCCCCACGGCGCTCCCGCCGACCCGAAGAAACCGGAGAAGGAGCGCAGGGAAAACGATCTCCGCTGCACCCTCTATGCCAACGCCTGGGGCGTGCCGGTGGTCTACGTCAACAGCCGCGGCAGCCTGGAGCCCATGCCCGGGAAGATGGGGGAAATGATGCGCCGCCGCGGCTTCCGCATGAACGGCATGACCCGGATCTATGCGCCGGACGCCGTCCCCATCCCCGGGGAGATGCCCGAGGCCGTCGGCGCAGAGGTGAAGATCCATTCCAAACGGCGGGTCCGGGACATCCACTTTTACGGAGACGATATCCTGCCGGGGAACCGCCTGTTCCGGCGCTTTGTCCTGAAGCCGGACACGGAGGCGGGGATAAAGGTGTACGAAAGCAACAAATAACAAACAGTCAAAGACGCGAGGGGGTCCTGTTTTGGGCCCGCTCGCGTCTTTCGCTTGTTAGAGGGGATCGCTTATTTTTGATCCTCCGGCTTTTTCCTGCCGCATTTCCCGCAGTAGTCGCAGGTCTTCTTCGGATCGAAAACGCATTGGTTTTCCTTGCTCATGGGGATGAAGGCCGGTTTTTCACCGGGCGCCGGGGCTTTTTTGCCGCAGGCGCCGCAGTAGTCGCATTTCTTGCTGGCGTTCTTCACGCAGGGCACACGGCCGGTGAAGGTGGTGAAGCCGGTGTAGACCAGCTTCTTCTCCCCGTCGATCTCCCGGTAGGCGAAGGTGCCGAATTCGCCCCGGAGGTGGACTACCTCGAAGTACACCGGCTTTGTCACCCGCCGGTATTCCAGAGGACAGTGCCACCAGTAGGCCGGGATGCGGACGATGGTGGGCTCCGTGATGATGTGCTCCTCCATGTGATCCAGGTCCTCGCCGATGCAGAAGCTGATCTCCGCATCGAAGGAGCCGAAGGGATCGGCCACGTCGTAGCCCATGAAGCAGAGGTATTCCTCCTCGCTGTGGAAATTGGATTCCCGGTCCACAAAGGCTTCCTTCATATAGCAGCGGTAGGAGGCATAGAGATTGGCCTCCGTCATGCAGCCCTTGCCGCGGAAATAGGCCTGATACTCGGGCATGAAGTCCCCCCAGCGGGTGCCGTTGTATTCCTTTTCAAACTCGTGGATCAGGTGATCGTAGCGTCCCATCTTCAGGCCTCCTTTCCTTCCCGGCAGCGGCCGCAGAAGCTGCAGGTCTTCGTCCCGTCCAGTCTGCAGGGGCTGACGCCGTGGCAGACGGTGTCCATATAGGGCCGCCCTTCCTTGTCGAAGCGGCGGCGGATGGCGTAGTAGCGGCTGTTGAAGAGCACCGGCTGGAAGAAGAGGGGCTTGCCCAGGCGGGTGATCTCCAAAGGTCCGTGCCAGAAGAGACCGGGCACCTTGATCATAGTGGGCTTCGTGATGACGATCTTCTCCATATCGTCCAGACTCTCGCCCATGTAGAACACGATCTCCGCGTCGAAGGACTCGAAGGCGTCCCTCAGATCGTGGCCCACGAAGGCCAGGTATTCCTCGTCCCGGTGATAGTGGGGCTCGTCGTCGATGACGCCGGGCTGCAGATAGGCGCGGTAGGGCAGGCAGACCTGGGAGCCGGGCACCGAGTTTTCACCCCGGAAATAGGCCTGCACGGGGGGCAGCATGCCGCCCATGTGGGTCTCCTCTTTGGGAAAGCGGTAGAACAGCCAGTCATATCGTCCCATGGTGGATCGCTTCCTTTCTCATGCTTTCGTATCGTTCAGATCCGGCCCAGGTTGGCAGCCACGTCGTGGGCCTGGGCGGTGGCGTTGGCGATGTTTTTGGCTCCCAGGCAATCGCCGATCATGTAGAATTCCGGCGCGCAGGACCGCAGGGCCAGGGCGTCTTCCTGCAGGGGCCGCTGCCCCACGGCGTAAATCACCTTCTCCGCGGGGAAAAACACGGTTTTCCCCTCCCGGTCCCGGCAGACCGCTCCTTCCGGCGTGATCTCCCCGGCCCGGACGCCGAAGTGCATGGGGATGCCCCGGCGGGCGATCTCCACCCGCAGGGCGGAGGCATGGATGATGTTGCCCCCGTCGCCGATGGCGTCCATCATTTCCACTACTTCGGCCCGCTTCCCCAGCATATGCAGATAGATGGCCAGCTCCACGCCCACCAGGCCGCCGCCCAGGATCAGGGCGCTGTCGCCGGCCTTTTCCGGATGCAGATAGACCTCCTCCGCGGATACGACGTTTTCCCCCTCGATGCCGGGGATGGCGGGCCGGATCGGCCTCGCGCCCAGAGCCGCGATGATGACGTCCGGCTGCAGGGCTTCCGCCAGCTCCGGCGTCACGGGGGTGTTCATGCGCACCTCCACCCCGGCCTTCTCCAGGGCCAGGGCCTGGCGGCGCAGATAGATCCCCAGCTTCCGCTTGAAGGGCACCGACTCCTCACAGCGGATGGAACCTCCCAAGGCGTCCGTTTTTTCGCAGAGCACCACCTGATGGCCGAAGCCCGCGGCAGTGAGGGCCGCCTCCATCCCCCCGATGCCGCCGCCGGCCACCAGCACCTTCTTCCGCGGCCCGTTCTGCCGGAGGGCGTGGATGGTTTCGTGCTCATGGCCGCTCTCCGGGTTCACGGCGCAGTATTTTACCCCGTGGAGCTGCTGATTCGAAAAACAGTGCAGGCAGCGAAGGCAGGGCCGCACCTCCTCCGGCTTGCCCCGGCGCAGCTTGTTGGGCAGGTCCGGGTCTGCAATGAGGCTGCGGGCCATTTCCAGCACGTCAGCCCTGCCGGAAGCCAGGATCTCCTCCATCTGCTCCGGATCCCCCAGGGCGCCCACGGCAGCCACGGGGATGCTCACGGCCTTCTTCACCGCCTCGGCGTACTTCACGTTGCAGCCGTCGGGCTGGAACATGCTGGGATGGGTGACGGTCATGACCTCCTCCACCTCGTGATTGCCCACGCTGGCGTGGATCAGGTCCACGTAAGGCTCCAGCTGCCGGGCGATGCAGACGCCCTCGTCGATGTCGTAGCCGCCCTCGTAGCACTCGCTGGCGCTGATTCGCACCTCGATGGGGAAACCGGGACCCACAGCCTTCCGCACCGCCTCGCACACCGCCGCCGGGTAACGGCAGCGGTTCTCCAGGCTGCCGCCCCACCTGTCCTTCCGGGTATTCAGCGAGGGGGAAAGGAACTGATGGAGGCCCCAGCCGTGGCCGGCATGGATGAGGATCATACCGAAGCCGCAGCTTTTCGCCGTGGCGGCGGCCTCGGCGAACTTGCCGACGGTCTCCTCGATCATGCTCTCCGGCATCTCCCGGATCAGGCGGCCGTTCAGCTCCATTTCCACGGGCCCGAAGGCCTCCCCCTGGGACTGGCCGCCGAACATGGCCAGGGTCCGGTTGGCGTACATGCCCGCGTGGGTCAGCTCCGCCGTGGGGACCGCCCCGTAGCGGGAGATGGCGAAGGCCAGCTTCCCCAGGGGGATACGGGAAGCCGGGTTGTCGATGCAGATCTGGTTGGGGCTGCCGCGGCCCCAGGCGGTGTCCACGATCAGCTCCCCCGAAGCGACGGAGGCGCAGCCGCCCATGGCCTTGCGCCGGTAGTATTGCAGGGCTTCCTCGGGATAGATGCTGTCGTAGGTCATGTTCCGATAACCCGTGGGGGCGGCAAAGATGCGGTTGAGAAACAGCTGCCTGCCCAGGCGGATGGGCTGGAACAGATGGGGATAGCGAAGCGCCATGTGGGTAACCTCCCCTGAAATATCAATTTTTGAATAGTATACTACAAGCCGGTGGCGGTGAACAGCGCATCTCCCTCCTTTCCGGCATAACTTTTCGCGCCGCCGGGTATGAAAAAACCGGGAGCCGCCCTAGAGCGGCTCCCGGAACGGGACTGATCTTACTTGCTGTAGTTGATGCGGGACTCCTTATACAGCTCCTCCCGGAAAGCGGGGGTCAGCCAGTGGGCCGCATAGAAGTTGTAGAAGCTGGGCTTCCCGGCCACACAGACCCGGTCGGCGTACTCCCGGGCGATGCGGCGCTGCTCTTCCTCCGGCAGCTTGGCAAAGGCAGCGCCCTTCTCCTCGGTGGTGGGCAGAGCCATGATGTCCTCGGGAATGTTCTGGGGGAAGGTGGCGATCAGGATCTTGTCGCCGAAATCGTCGTAGATCTTGTAGCTGTCGTTCATCAGCTGGGGAGCCCAGGCGTCCCAGCCGGCCTTGATGTAGTTGGGCACCTGCTTGTAGTTGTTGCCGCAGGAGTGCAGCTCGCAGAAGATGCCGTTGGCGTGGAGGAAGTCCGTAAGGCGCCGCATATAGGGCACGATCATCTCCTCGGCGATGGCGGGGGAGAAGAAGGTCTCCTTCTGGGAGCCCCAGTCGTCGTGGAAGAAGACGGCGTTCACGTCGGGGAAGTACTTGATGACCCGCTTGAAGATCTCGATGTAGAAATCCGTCAGCTTGTCGAAGAAGGCGTGGACCTCAGGCTGGGAATCCTCGTCGAAGAGGGCCATGATGGCGCCCTCGAACTCCATGAAGGCGATGAGCCGCTCATAGAAGCCGGTCTGGAACCACATCTGGTTGAAGTTTTCCTTCCGCAGGAAGGTGCCGTTGTTGATCTTGGCGGAGCCTTCCCAGTCCCAGGAATCCAGGTCGGGCCAGACGA
>JAEEGK010009567.1_pt1 | contig 22592 bp, 20 predicted proteins | sample 8958771 | NCBI WGS metagenome assembly JAEEGK01 (sample SAMN16246547, study PRJNA631951) | gut metagenome | biome: gut microbiome; feature: rumen; material: SC-attached | host: Bos | place: Iran: Karaj | collected 2018-10 | reverse complement strand
TCTTCGAGAGAGCCAAGCCGTTGCGGGCTTTCAGCAGTTTCATCTCGGCATCGTTAAGTTTCACCTTTACAGAGAATTGGTCGGCTTGGGTTGCAAGACCTTCGCCGCGCATCTTCTCAACATCGGTGTTCAACTTGCGCAGAAGTTCAACATATTTCTCGGTGAGTTTCAGTTTGTTGGCTATCGACACAATCTGCCAGTAGGCCTCGTCAACGCTCACAATCACCTTCTGGTCCTCGCCGCTCATCTGCGTCTCGGCCAACTCTTTGGCGTAGGCCGTCACCTTGTTGTATGCGCGGATTTTACCGCCAGCGTAGAGCGGTTCCTCAATGGTCAGCGCGCCCAAATACACGTTGGCAATGTCCATTTCGAACTCTTTGGCAAAGTCGGCACCAATCTCGTTGAGGGCGGTGGCAATTTCGCCAGTCTGCAGTTTCCCTATCATTTGTTGCACTGCAGGGCTGTTCTGGATAATATTTGCGAGCGCGGGGTCGCTCCTAAGTCCATCCAGGCGGCTGCCGATTGAAGTCGCCATATTCGTACCCAGATTTGTCAGCGCGGCCGACTGGTCGTCGCTCACAAGCGAAATGTTTTCCGAATTATGGAGATAAGCGCCTGTGGCTGAGACTTTTGGCAGATAGTTGGCGAAGGCGGCCTTTTTGTCGTATTCGGCTGCGGTCAGTTTCTCGCGCGATATTTTCGACTGTTGGTTGTTTTCGTGCGCCTTGTCGCGGCACTCCTGGAGCGTCAGAACTGTCTGGCTCATAGCGGTTTGAGTCATCGCTCCAAGTGTAATCAATGTTAGAAGTGTTCTAATTTTCATAACTGTTCCTTATTTCGGTTGCAAATGTATATCGGGCTTTCCGCTTGCGCGATATTTAATTGTAGCCGAAAATGGTCAAAAGGTCGAAAAAAACGACTTGATTAATACAAATATGCCGATTTTGTGTTTTATTTGTCGAAAATATTCCAAAAGGGAACGGAGGATATTTAGGAGTTAGGAGTTAGAATTTAGGAGTTAGTGAATGTATATAAGGGTGTTGGGTGTTATCTTAAACCTCTAACCTCTAAACTTCTAAACCTCTAAACGATTAAACATTTCACCAATTCACCAATAATAAATAGTTATGGAAAGCAAGGAAACGTACATTACGCCGCTGGTTATCAACAATATACTTACGTCGGGCAGAAACGTTTCGCTTGGCGACGATTTTGTTGTGTCGCGGCAGCGGAACCTGAACAATATTTCGGCGTTCAGCCATCCGCTGCGCATAAATTGCTATATGGCTGTGTTTTGCAGCAGCGGCAGCATCTCGTGTATGCTGAATATGAACGAGTACACGCTGAGCCGCGGAATGCTTATGGTCATCACGCCAGGCAACATTGTGCGCATCACCTCGCCCGACTTGGAGCAGGCTCTGAGCAACGCAAGTTTCACGTTTATAGCCGTTTCGGTCGATTACATCTCGAATGCGAGTGTCGATTTCAACTCGCTTTTCTCCGAGGCTCTGGCGCTGCTGCAGAATCCGTGTATCAAGATAACTGACAGCGAGATACGCCTGCTTTCAAACTATGTCGACCTGATTTACAAAATCACGGGCTCAACGGCCAAATATGTGCGCGAGAGCGTTGGTGCGGTTATGTCGTCGGTGTTTTACCAGTTTGCCAGTTACGTCGACGATTATCTGCGCGACGAGAACATCCGCGCCGCCGCCTTGCCCGACAACACGCGCCAGCGCCGAATGTTCGAGGCGTTTATGAAACTTGTGAAAGACAATCACAACACCGAGCGAATGGTTGGCTTTTATGCTGATAAACTGTGCGTTACGCCGAAATATCTGTCGAAGGTCGTGCGTGAGGTGAGCGGCCGCTCAGCCCCCGACTGGATTGACGGCTTTGTGATTATGTCGGCCAAGTCAATGCTAAAATATTCCGATATGACTGTCAAGGAGATAGCCATTGAACTGAACTTCCCCAACCAGTCGTTTTTCTCGAAATTCTTCAAGAGCCAGACTGGGCTGACGCCGAATGAGTACCGGTCGGAGTAAGTTTTTCGCCTTGCGCATTTCTGCCTTTTTCGTTCCCGTTATTTGTTTAGCTTTGCCATTATGAAACCGATTCTTGCCACCATAAGGCTCATTTTGGTAGTGATAGTATCATTGACATTCCTGATTGTTGGGCTGATACTATTATTTATATGTCTGGGCAGTCCGGCAATTAGCCGATTCATTACAAAGAATTGGGCGCGGTTTTGCCTGCTGATTCTCAACGTCAAAGTGCATTTTTCGGGGCAGATACCGTCGCAGCGCGTCATTCTGATGGCCAACCACCGCAGTTACGTCGATATTTTTCTCACATTCTCGCGCTATCCGGCGTCGATAGTGGCTAAAAAGGAGCTTGGTCGATGGCCGATAATCGGTTGGAGCGTGCGCTTGGCGCGGATGATTCTGGTCGACCGCAGCAAAAAGAGCAGCCTGATTGCCACAATGCGCGCCATTAAAGCCGAGATTGACAAAGGCGGCAGCGTAATTCTGTTCCCCGAAGGCGGAATAAAAGATGAGCCGCTGACAGCGCCCTTCAAGCACGGCTCGTTCAAGATTGCGCAGACAACCGCCACGCCCGTTGTCCCCGCCGCCATTTTCTACCACGACCACGGAATGGTCTGGGGCGATGAGTCGTTTCTAACCAACTTCTACCGACAAATGGGCCACTGGCGCACCGATGTCGATTTTTGGATTGGCGAGCCGATAACCGCACCTACCGATGCCGAGTTGATGACTGCTGTGAAGGATGCTATCGATTTGAAACTGAATGAATTTAATATTTAGGAATTAGGATTGATTATAAACCCGTTAAACTTTAAACTAAACATTAAACACTAAACATTAAACTTTATAAAAATGATTCTAACAACAACATTCACAGTTCCAAATCGTGAGATTGAGCAGATTCTAGGAATTGCTCGCGGGAGCACCGTCCGCGCCAAAAATGTTGGTAGCGACTTTTTAGCTGGCCTCAAAAACATTGTCGGTGGCGAGATTGAAGAGTACACAAGGCTTCAGGCCGAATCGCGCGAACAGGCGCTGCAACGTCTGACCAGGGACGCCGAACGTTTGGGCGCCGACGCCATTGTCGGTGTGTCGTTCACCACGTCGATGATTGCACAGGGGGCTGCCGAAATTTTGGCTTACGGCACTGCCGTTAAACTCAAATAGTTGATATAGTGAAATTTATTGATACGATATGCTAATAGGTTTGTTATATGCAGCGTTTTTGGCCGTCAGCGCAGTTATTATTGTGGTGCTGATTGTCCGCCGAATCAGAATCAAGAAAACCGAAACTTTTGAGAAACGCGATGATTAACATCAGTATTGGCCCCGAACTGAAAGCCGTCAACCCGACAATGGCGTTGGGCGTGATGGAGTGTAAAGTGCTGAACACCAGTTATAACGAAGGCTTGTGGAGCGAGATTGACGCACTCACTGCCGAAATCCGCCGCACACTGACGCCCGACGCCATTAAGGAGCAGCCGCAGATTGCCGCCACGCGCCGTATGTATTCCGATTGCGGCAAGGACCCGAGCCGCTATCGCCCCAGCGCCGAGGCACTGATGCGCCGTTTGGTTAAGGGTAACAACTTATACCAAATAAATACTATGGTGGATTTGGTCAATCTTGTGTCGATGCGATATGGCTACTCAATCGGCGGTTTCGATGCCGACAAGGTTGTGGGCAATGTGGTGGCAGGAATCGGGCGCGAGGGCGAGCCCTACAACGGCATTGGCCGCGGACCGCTCAATATTGCCTGTCTGCCCGTTCTGCGCGACTCGGTCAGCGGATTCGGAACGCCCACCAGCGATGAGGAACGCACGGCTATGAGCCTTGAAACCAGCCATTTCCTGATGGTTGTCAACGCCTACGATGGCCCAGAGTTGTTGCCTGAATTGTTCGATTATACCCGTCAACTGCTTGAAAAATATGCAGATGCGAAGGATATTGAAACGAAAATTGTGATTTAGAATAAATGATGTAGAGACGTAGCGCGCTACGTCTCTACCGCGGTACCGATTAAACCAAACCAATGTCCGACGAAACCGATAAATATCTGACTCTCAGCGGTTATTCCGAAGGCGTCTACAAAGAGAAAGGTAGTCGTTTCCTGGCTTTTGCGTGGCCTGTGACGACTGAGGACGAGGTTCGGCAGCACATTAAAGAGTTGAAAAAGACCTACTTCGATGCCCGCCACCACGTTTACGCTTTCCGCTTGGGTGCCGATATGAAAACCTATCGCTGCAGCGATGATGGTGAGCCCGCAAATTCCTCAGGACCACCTGTTTTGGGGCAGATTCAGTCGGCCAACCTGACCAACGTGCTCATTGTGGTTGTGCGCTATTTCGGTGGCACCAAATTGGGCGTTCCAGGCTTGATAAACGCCTATCGCACAGCCGCTTCCGATGCCATTGCCAACAATCAGATTGTGGAGCAGTATGAGCAGGACCGTTTCACAATAAAATTCGACTATGCCGCAATGAACGATGTGATGCGCGTGCTGAAAGAGGAAAATCCGCAACAAACCAACCAACAGTTTGACAATCAGTGCAGTATCGACCTCTCAATCCGCAAAACACAAGGCGAAACTCTGCGACAGAAACTGGCTAAGGTTGAAGGCTTGGAGATTGTGTGAGTTTACTTCCCGCTTTTGCGGCGGTTGCAGTCGCGGCAGAGCATCTGGCAGTTTTCGGGTGTGGTTTTGCCGCCTTCGTGCCACGGTGTGATGTGGTCGGCTTCCATCTGCTCTAGTTCGAAATGCTTGCCGCACTCGGGGCAGATGCCCAACTGACGCTCGTAGGCCGACAGTTTCTGCGCATCGGTGAAGGCGCGGATTGACAGATACTTCTCCTTGCCCGTGAGAATGTACGGATAGATGCCCGTCTTTTTTGTCACATCATCGTCGAGAATCAGGCGTTTGACTTCGGCATCAACTTGTTGGGTATCAATCACTTTATCTTTATAATTCTTATATAACATTCCCCAATCGACGCCTTTCATAATCTTTTTGCGCTCTTTGGTTGGGCGGAAAGTGGTTTCAATCCAAGTGATGACCGACTGGAAGAACTGCCACAGCGGCGCCGCATTGGGGTCGTGCTGATGGTTGCCCATATGCGCCTCGATGTTGCCGTCGGAAATCCACGAGATGGCCGTTTCAAGGTACTCCTGGCGGATGGCAGAGCCTGTCAGATAGTCGCTGCCGATTTTCACTGCGGGGCAGCCGTTCTTGCTGAAATAGCGCTTGGCATCGCTCACCCACGAGCCCGCATACACGGCGTTGCGCAACTCCTGCTCGGTGAGTTCCTCGCCCGCTATGTTGATGGTTTTGAACCATTTGAGTTTCTCACTCTCCTCGCCGCTGCAGATGTAAACCTGAAGTTCGTAGTTCAGGATGCGCTCCTGCTCGTCGGGCTGAAGGTTGTGAAAATAGCGGAACATATAGGCGAAATCGCCGTTCACATATTGGCAGATGCTGATTGTTCGCTGCTGACCGTCAATAATTTCGAAGGTTCCATCCTCGCGGACGGCCCAATACATCACGTTGAGCGGAAAGCCTTGCGTGAGCGTGTCGATTACGGCGTCGCGCTGCTTCTCTTTATATACAAACTCGCGCTGATAAGGCGGGCGCACATCGAGACGGCCGCCGTAGGCTTTCACTCCGTTTTCGGCATTGTCCACGTAGCCGTTTGTCAGTTCGCGGACGCTGATTTTGTGCAGTTCAATATTCATATTCGATTGATTTACAGATTATTTACCATTATACTTATTTTGCGGCTCGGCTGCCTGCGGCAATTGTTCATCAGGCTGAACGTAGGCGGCTGGCTGCTTGCGGCGGATAATAATTCTACTATATGGCTTTGAAGGAACACCATTTTTAATTAGCACAAGGCTTTTCATATTAGCAGTGTAATGTCCTGTTCCACCATTGTCACGATAAAGTCGCATCCATTCTTCACCAATTCTGCCCATATTAAGTTCTTCTGCATATTGGGGTATGCCATCTGCTCCAAGGATTTCAAATTGTTCTGGATTGTATTGGTCTAAAAGAGTATCGGGAACTCCCATCATTCCATAGTAGTCTACGGGGATATTGCTTACTTTATCCACATCAATAGCATCCAAATTGCAATATTTCGGATAATCTTGCTCATTGTAAGTTTTGTAAAGAATTAAATCTTCGTGTCTCTTTTTTATGTCAAGATTTGTCAGCCATCCGATTGAAGGAACTTTACCATATTTTACTCCGTCCACAATTTCATCCCATTTCTCATAATAGTCTGGCATAGCGAACTTTACTGTTTTATTAGAATTGTATCCCAACCAAATTTCATTGTTCTTTATCAAAGGGAATATTTCAGTATAGTGCACTACGTTATGATTACACATAATCAAGAATTTCTTTTTGTGCCTATGCAAAAACAATAGATATTCATTTAACAGCGAGAATGGTGGGTTTGTAACAACAATATCTGCCTTTTTCAGAAGTTCGACACACTCTTCGCTGCGAAAATCGCCATCACCTTTCAAATAATTTATACCAATTTCTTCGGGGTCGGGCACACGATTGCCATTGCTATCGCCCGTATATTCAAGCCAAATGGCTCGCTCGCTATTGTTCTGGCTGAACAAATCGCAATCTTGGTTTTTATAGCAAGTAGTAATCAGTTTTTTAAGTCCTAATTTTTCAAAGTTGTAACTGAAATAGTGGAAAAAGTTGCTTACGCGCGGGTCGTCACAATTGCAAAACACGGTTTTACCACGGAAGTGGTCTTTGTAGTATTTTAGTTCATTCTCAATATCAACAAGTTGAGTGTAAAATTCATCTTTCTTGTTCTTTTTTGCATTCGATAAAGTTTTATTCCCTGCCATAATGATTGATAGTTTTATGCATTGACTATCAATCACCCACGCAATAAGAAAAGGTGCTTTTCCTCATTGCGTTTGCCAGGGCGCCCACCACAGAAACCCTTGACCAATAATAAGTACTCACCACCTTTAGGCGAGCATTACTTATTATACATTGGTCATAGGATTACCTTAATGGAGACCTACAACTTATTATTTCTTGTTTTTATTTCCTGAAGATTGGTGGGCTTCGGCAAACGCGAAATAATAGTTAATGCGCTGTTATTTAATATGTTAGTTTAAGCTTTTTATTCCCTTGTTTTCTGTTTTTAATTGTTACTCCACAAATATATATGTAAATCGGCACGATTGCCAAATCAAAAACCTTGAGATTTCAAACTATCAAAAGAAAACGTTAGCAAACATCTTGCCCGCAATTCACGCTTTTGGCGTAAAAAGCATAGCAAGGGAAAGGCACAAAAACGGGGTGGAAAAGAAAAATGATTTTTCCACAGGAACGTATTAAGTAACAACTGCAAAAAACTTATCAGTTTGTTCTACAGCAATCTTTTGAGTTCGTCAATGTCGGGCATTGTTTTTCGCAATTCGGCAGGCATATCGGTAGTGGTGGTATAGGTGGCCACGCCCATTGGTTTGTTATAATCGCGGATAACAAACTCAACATATTCACGGTTGGCTTCTTTGCAAAGGACAATTCCGATAGGCGGATTCTCGTGCGGTTTCTTAACCTTTGCTTCAAGAATTGAAAGATAGCCCATCAATTGACCCAAATAAGAAGTTTTGAACTCGCCTGTTTTCAACTCAACAACTACCAATGCATTCAACTCGCGGTTGAAAAACAGCAAGTCGGGAAAATGTTCCACACCGTAAACCTCCAAATGATATTGATTACCGACAAACGTGAAATCGTGGCCGAAAGTCATAATGAAGTTTTTGATATTCTGCACAATCTGCTGCTCAACCAAACGCTCGTCAACATCCATCGCATCGCGTTCGCCAATTTGTTCGGTATTGATAAAATCCAAAAAATAAGAGTCTTTGAACATCATCACTGCCCTGCGGGCCTCGTCGGCATCAGAAAGTGTGTGCGTGAAATTGTTGGGCAGAGTATCGCTGTGTCCGAAGGCATCGTCTTTGATGAGTTTCTCCAACATTCTTACAGGAATCTTTTCTTCGGCCGTACGATGGATATAATAATAGCGGGCGGCAACAATATCTGTTCCTTCAATAATTCTCACGTGATGAGTGAAAGGTATTCTAAAGAAATCGTCTACCGGGAACTCTATTGTATCGGGTATTTTGATGGCGTGATATATGTCTATTTCATAATTTTGCAATTCGACAATCGCGGTTGTCGAATTACTAATAGTTTGATTTTCCGCATTTTCCAAATCGACAATCGTGCTTGTCGAATTAGATTTTTGTGTTTTAGATTTTCCTGCTCTCAATAAGGCTAAATCTTTTGGCTCGTCAGTAGGATTGGGGTCCAGCATCTGCCAATTTTCATAGAATTTGCGCATATTCTTCAGGCTGTTAGCCGAAAAGCCTTTCAGTCCAGGCAGTTCACGGCGCAGAATCTGGCTGATAGACTCCAATGCCCCCGTTCCCCACGCGCCTTTGCGAGTGTTGAGCGAAATGTATTTGCCAATACCGTAGAAAAGCGACAACTGCACACGATTCGCACCTTTTGCAGCCTCATATTGCCCTTGCAAAATAGCCAATTTAATGGCGTTGGCCGCTGGACAATAGGCCGTTATTGACGAGTTTTCCATAACATACTTTTTTTCGATTCCACCTCATCAGCAAATTTCTGCTCCGTATTTTCTTTTTGCAAGCAGTTAAGACAAAAGTATAAAAAGTAGGCTGAAAAAAGGAAAATGATTTTTCCGCACGGGCGAAATCGATTCATTTTACATCAATTTCGTCCCCAAACAACACATTCAGGGCGAAATCGATTAAATTTTTCCAATTTCGCCCTAACGGATGTCCTCAATGATTCAAATTTGTCTGAAAGACAATATTTTCATAACCGTAGGTAAGCGAAGCGTAACCTACGGCATTGGCTACCCCTCAATTTTCAGTCTGAAAGACTGAACCTTGATATGGTCCTCTCTTCAAGAGAGTTACTTCTTATTATGAACTGCCGGCGATTGCGCTTCGCTTAATCGCCGGTTATGCAAATTCTGTCCTTCGGACAGTTTTTTCAGTTGGACATTAGACTACAGCCTTCAACAAATAAAAAAAGCCACCCCGAAGGATGGCTTTTTCATATTTTGTTAAATCTAAATTACTTAGAGATAACGCGAGCCATTTCCAACACTTTGTTAGAGTAGCCCCACTCGTTGTCGTACCAAGCGCAAACCTTAACGAATGTCGGGTCGAGCTGGATACCTGCCTTCTCGTCGAAGATAGAAGTGTGAGAGTCGTTGCGGAAGTCAGTTGAAACAACAGCCTCGTTGGTGTAACCCAGGATGCCTTTCAACTCGCCCTCTGAAGCGGCTTTCATAGCTGCGCAGATTTCCTCGTACGAAGCAGCCTTCTCGAGTTCGCAAGTCAGGTCAACGAAAGAAACGTCAGAAGTAGGAACGCGAAGGCTCATACCAGTCAGTTTGCCGTTCAAAGCAGGAAGAACTTTGCCTACTGCCTTTGCAGCACCTGTCGACGACGGGATGATGTTCTCCAGGATGCCACGGCCACCGCGCCAGTCTTTCTTCGAAGGACCGTCAACAGTTTTCTGAGTAGCAGTTGCAGCGTGAACTGTAGTCATCAAACCACGTTTAACACCGAACTTGTCGTTCAGAACTTTTGTGATAGGAGCCAAGCAGTTGGTTGTGCAAGATGCGTTCGAAATGATGTCCTGGCCAGCGTAGGTCTTGTCATTTACACCGAATACGAACATCGGGGTAGCGTCTTTCGAAGGAGCTGACATGATGACTTTCTTTGCACCAGCTTGGATGTGCTTGCGAGCTGTCTCGTCAGTCAAGAAGAAACCAGTTGACTCAACAACTACGTCAGCGCCAACCTCATTCCATTTCAGGTTAGCTGGGTCCATTTCTGCAGTCAGACGGATTTTGTTGCCGTTGACAATCATGAAGTTGCCCTCAACTTTAACATCACCGTTGAAATGACCGTGAACTGAGTCATATTTCAACATGTAAGCCAAGTAATCAGCGTCCAGAAGGTCGTTGATTCCTACAATCTGGATGTCTTTGCTGAAGTTCTCGACAGCAGCGCGGAACACCATACGGCCGATACGACCGAAACCATTGATACCAACTTTAATCATAGTTTTTGTGTTTTAAAGTATTAAAAATTAGAAACTTAAATCTCTTTATTGTTCCCTTTCAAAAATCGCTCAAAAGTATAAAATCGGCTTGTAAAAACAAATATGATTTAATCTATTTTTTCTATTTACGAGAAGCACTGATTTTGATGATTTTTCAGATATGTTGATAGGCTGAAAGCCGCTATCCATAAACAAGAAAACCCGACTCGAAACGAGTCAGGTGAGATTTGACATCTTTCAGAATGTCAGCGCAAAAGCGCAAATAAAAAACATCTGAACGATGTTTTTTATTTAGCGTTGCGCGATTTGCTCTGTCGGTTGTGCATTTTGCGAGTATGCCGGGCAATTGCCTTTCGACGATGCGCAGGCAGACAAAACAGCGATTGCAGCCACTGCAATCATAATAACTGCATATTTTTTCATCTCTAGTATGTATTTGTATGAAACGGTGTAAAGGTAGTTTTTTTTGTTACAAATGACACCGGCGACAAATAATTTTTGTCGTGTTTTGCGAAAAAATTATGAGCCGCCAGTGTGCGTTGCCGCTAAATATCTCACACTGTTGCCTTTGCGGCGATGCGCAGAATTGCCTCAACATCGGCAGTGGTGAGTTTCACAAAGCCGCCTGTGGTGCCGTTGATGCCCATCTTCTTGGCTAACAATGGAATATCCGACTCTTTCGCACCAAGTTGCTCAAAGTTGATTGGCATCCCGATTGACGAAAGGAACCGACGGAAGCAGCGAATGCCTGCGAGTGCGGTGTTTTCGGGATGCTCAAAATCCATCTGGCAACCCCAAACGCGGGTGGCAACCTGTGCAAAACGCATAACATTATGATTCATTGTAAATTCCATCCACGAAGGCATAACCACGGCCAAACCAGCACCGTGAGCCACATCGTACAGACCCGACAGTTCGTGCTCAATGCAGTGGCTGTTCCAGTCCTGGCTGCGGCCGACGCCAACAATGTCGTTGTGCGCAACCGTTCCTGCCCACATAATGTTGGCACGGGCTTCGTAGTTGTTGGGGTCGGCAATCACGCGCGGTGTTTCCTTAATCATTGTGAGCAGGATGGCTTCGCAAAGACGGTCGGTAACTTCAACTTCTTCGGTATTAGTGAAATAGCGCTCAAAAACGTGAGCCATTATGTCGGTTGCGCCGCAAGCCGTCTGATAGGCTGGCAGAGTGCAGGTGAGTTCGGGGTTCAGGATTGAGAATCGCGGACGAAGCAAGTCAGAGCAGGCGTCGCGCTTGAGAAGGCCGTCTTCGCGAGTGATGACCGATGCGCCCGAGCCTTCGCTGCCTGCAGCGGCAATAGTGAGCACGGTGCCCACGGGCAGAGCCTTTTTAATCTCAAGGCCAGTGCCATACAAGTCCCAGAAATCGCCATCGTAGCAGACGCCCGCGGCAATGGCTTTCGAACTGTCGATGCACGAGCCGCCGCCAACCGACAGAATGAAATCGACCTTCTCGGCCTTTGCCAGAGCAATGCCTTCGCGCACCTTGGTGTCGCGCGGATTTGGTTTCACACCGCCAAGTTCGACGAATGCGATACCTTCGGCAGCCAGCGATTTTTTGACGCGCTCAAGCAGACCAGTCTTGACAACCGAGCCAGAACCATAGTGAATCAGCACTTTAGAACCGCCGTGCTTGCGAACGTACTTGCCCGCTTCGTTTTCGGTGCCCTTGCCAAACACGAATTCGGTTGGGCTGTAAAATTGAAAATTGTCCATAAAAAGTGGTATAAAGTTGTGAATTACAAAGAGTTATCCTTTTAGTAGAGATTTGGCGTTCTCACGCGCTTCGGCGGTTATGTTTTTGCCGCTCAACATACGTGCGATTTCGTCAACTCGCTCAGCGTCAGACAGTTTGTCAACAATAGTGTGAGTGGTGCCGCCTTCGTCGTTCTTCGAAACGCGATACTGTACCGAGCCTTTGGCGGCAATCTGCGGCAAGTGGGTAATGGTTATCACCTGCATCTGTTTGGCCATCAACGACATAAGTTCGCCCATCTTGTGTGCGATGTCGCCCGAAACGCCAGTGTCAATCTCGTCGAAAATAACGGTTGGCAAAGCAACCGATTTTGAAAGTATCGCTTTGATACTCAGCATTAAACGACTTATCTCGCCGCCCGACGCAATCTTCGATATGTTCTGAAGTTCGTGGTTACGGTTGGCGGTGAACAAAAAGTTGACGCTGTCGCGGCCGTTTGGCGTGAACGAGTCGGTATTTGTCAGGCTGATTTGCAACTGCGCGTTGGGCATTCCCAGGCCCGTCAGGTGGCTGCAAATCTGCTTGCAGAGCGAATCGGCAACCTTTCGGCGGCTGTCCGACAGTTTGTCCGCCAAATCGGTCAACTGCTTTGTGGCTTGGCTGAGTTGCTTTTCGGTTTGCTCAATCAGCGTTTCGTAATCGCCTGATTTTGTGAGTTTTTTTTCTAAATCGTTGCGGATTGCAATAAGTTCGTCGACGCTTTTGGCCTGGTGTTTCTGCATAAGGCTGTAGAGCAGGTCGAGTTTGGCGCGCAACTCTTCGAGCCGTTCGGGCTGATTTTCAAGCCGTTGCAAATCGCTTTCGAGTTCCTGCGCAAAGTCTTTCATTTCAATTATCACAGGCTCAAGGCGTTGCAGATACTCTTCCGATTTTTGGAAGTAGCGCTGCGTCTGCTGAACAGCCTGCCGAACCTGCGACAATCCCGACAAGACGTTTTGCTCGCCGTCTTGCAAAACATAGAGCGCGGCGCTCAGATTTTGCTGAATATCAACAATATTCGACAGCGTTTGAAACTCATTTTCCATCTCTTCCTGATTGACGCCATCGAGTTTTGCTTCGGCTAACTGGTTGTATTGAAATTGATTATAGTCGTAATCGGCCGACATCTGGCGTGCGTTTTCCTTCTGTTCGGCAAGTTCGGCCTGCAGGCGCTTGTATTCTGCGTAAGCGGCCGAGTATTGTTTCTGTAAATCAGCATTTTGCGCGGCTGCATCAACCACACGCAACTGAAACTGATTGTTGTTCAGTTCAAGATTCTCGTGTTGCGAGTGAATGTCAATCAGATGACGACCTAAATCTTTGAGTGCGTTAAGGTTAACGGGCGTATCGTTGACAAAAGCGCGTGATTTTCCGTTTGTCAGCAACTCGCGGCGGACAATTGTTTCGTCCTGATAATCAAGGTCGAGTTCATCAAAAATCTTTTCAAGGTGATACGGCTTGACGTTGAAAGTGGCTTCAACCACGCATTTCTGCCCTGCATTGCCGATGGCCGCGGTGTCGGCGCGGTTGCCCAGAGCCAGCATCAGCGCACCAAGCAGAATCGACTTTCCCGCGCCCGTCTCGCCCGTGAGCGTCGAAAAGCCGTCGGTGAAATCGACAGTCAGTTCGTCGATTAACGCATAGTTCTGTATATGAATCTGATGCAGCATTTTTAATGTCAATTACTGATGCCAGCGGCCACAATCCAAATAACGCCGCCGGTGAGCACGCCCAAAGCGCCATCGCGCATCCGCCGTTGGCTTATTGCGGTTTGAACGCCTAACGTATAATATTCATCGTCAGGCATATCGGGATATTTCGCCTTCAGTTTCTCCACTGATTTGGTGGTGTTGCCAGCCACAAATATATAACCGAACGGAACCACCAAGCCAACAGGCACGCTGGCATTGTTGCTGTTCAAGCTGAATCGTACCGATGGAATAGCCGCCCCGACTGCAGTTGCCGCCACACCGCCAGCGAAAAATCCCCAGCTGAATCCACCCGAATAATCGGCTTTGCCTTGAAGGAAACGCCGCATCTGGTCAACAGTCAGGTCGCCGGCTGCGGTGTCCGACACATATAATATATGCTCACGTCCGCCCCGCGAAACCGAAAAGACCTTGTCGGCACGCTTGCTTTTTTGCTTTCCGTTAGGCAATTGGTAGCTGACCACCGTATCGCCTTTGGCTGTAACTTCTATCTTACTGTTGCTCACGGCAATACGCTTACCGCGCATCAACATTATAGTGTCTTGCGCTCCGGCAATGCCAATGGTGGCGAACAATGAAATTATTAGTGTGAACAGTTTTTGTGTCATAACCGAGTGTTTTTCCGTTGCCAAATCTACAATTTTTTCGGGTGCCACCGCATCAGGCACAATTACAATTCGTCGAGCCGATGCTTAAATCTTATCCAGCCTGGCTTTCAGCGCGCTGCAATTTCTTTTTATACCAAACAAAGCAAATCATCGCTGCAGCGATATAGCAAACTATTGCGGGCACTGCAGCCTCAACTCCGAAATTGCCTCCGGTGAGAAGTTTGCTCGCGGATTCCACCGGAATAACAATATAAGCCGTATTAGGCGCCCCGTTGACTATCGCGCCTACGCCAAAAATGCCGCCAATTATGAGTGCGTTCCACAGTGCGTGCGCCAATGCGCCGGGGTAAATCGAGCCTGAATCAAGGGCCATCAATGTAAACATTACCGCAACCGACGACCCTGCCAAAACAAGAAGAATCAGGTCGGTCAGGTTGAATGACTGCATATTCATAATGTGCAGGATGGCGAACAAAACGGCCGGGATGATTACGGCGAGCTTGACGCCCAAAGTCTTTTTCATATAGCGGAAAATCATTCCTCTGAAAATCAACTCCTCAGCTATTCCCACAGTAATACCCGTCTCAAGAATAGCACGGAAAAGCGTTTTGCAAAGCATATCATTTTCAGCGATGTGCGCTTTTCCGGGCAACACAAATGCATAAAAAGCGAGCACCAAAACCGGCAATGCAATGGCAATAATTATCCATTTCAGCTCGATTCGTTTTGGTTTGATGCCCAACTCATCAGGGCTGATTTTCAACAGTTTGGCCGAAACGAACCAAGCCAGCGCCATAGTGGATGCCACCCTTAGAACGCAGGAAACCATCAGTTTCAGGTAATAATCGGAAAACATATTCCGGCCAAGGTCGCCCACAACAACACCAATCAACAATACGGCTATAGCCAATATTATGACTCCGAAATTCTTCCCGATGATTTTCAAAACGTTCATTTTGCTTAAATCTTATCCAATTCTGCTTTAAGTGCTTCGCGGTCAAGATTTTGACCAATGAAAACTATTTTAATCATCTTGTCGCCATACTCCTCGTCCCAGTCGTGGCGCAGCTCGGCGCTTTGAGCCAGCAGCTGCTTCTGCTCCTCTTCGGGTGCGGTGCAAATCCACTGCCCCGCCTTCACAAGTTTCTTCTGCGTTCCGGCCTGATCGAACATATACGACATATCGGCATCGTCGTTGAAGTAGCAGATGCCCTTGCTGCGGATGATATTTGCCGGCCAGCGGTCGTTGGCAAAAGTCTCGAACTTGGTGTAGTTGAATCCTTTACGGCGATAGTAAACGTATGTTCCGATACCGTATTCCTCGGTCTCGCTTTCGTGCTCGTGCTCGTCATCATCTTTCTCAAGCTCCTCAACCCAGCCTGCCGACATCGACGCTTTTTCAAGGTCGAACTGTTTGGCATCCATAATCTTGCGGAAATCGAACTCGCAGTAGTTTGTCTCGATGATTTCGGCCGATGGCTGTAACTTCTTGATTACGGCGCGGATAAGCTTCAATTCGTCCTCAGTCACTTCGGCAACCTTGTTCAGAATGATAATGTTGCAGAACTCGATTTGCTGAATGAGCAGATTCTCAATGTCTTCGTCATCGATATTATTGCGAGTCAGCTGATTGCCGCAGCCAAACTCACGCGCCATTCGCAGGGCATCCACCACGGTTGCAATGCTGTCGAGACGGCAGGGCGACGGCTGATTGTACTGGCGGGCATAATCGCCAATGGCCACAATGGTCTGCGCAATTGGCAGCGGTTCGCAAATGCCGCTGGCCTCAATCACAATATAGTCGAACTTGCCGGTGCTGGTGATGCTGGTAATCTGGTCGATAAGGTCGGTTTTGAGCGTGCAGCAGATGCAGCCGTTGCTCAAGGCCACCAGGCTGTCGTCTTTCTTGTTCACAATGCCGCCCTTCTCAATCAGCGACGCATCGACGTTTATCTCGCCAATGTCGTTTACAATCACAGCAATTTTCAGGCCCTGGTTGTTGGCCAAAATCTTATTCAGCAGAGTTGTCTTACCGCTACCTAAATAGCCGGTTAACAATGTGATAGGTACAATCTTGTTCATTTTTAAAGCGATTTTTAAATTGCCGCAGAATTACAAAAAAATAACACACCCGCAAAAGTTTCTTTAGGCAGCAATGCGCCATTTAAACTCTATTTTTCGGCATCGCGCCCCAGCGTCTCCCTCACAATATAAATAGGCCGGTGCTTCACCTCGTCGAATATATACCCGACATACTGCCCGATTATTCCTATCACAAATAATTGGATGCTGGCGAACGCGCTCATAAAAACAATCAGGGTTGTGTAACCCGAAACAGGCGTGTTGTATATCCACATAACAATCGAATACACAATCAGTATCAATGAGATACAACCAAAAATAACGCCGGCAATCAGCCCCAGCTGCAAAGGCAGTTTTGTGAACGACGAGATGGCGGTGAACGACAAACGAAGCAGTTTCAGAAACGAATATTTGCTTTTTCCGTCAATCCGGTTGTCGGCGACATACTCGATGGTTGTTTTCCGGAACCCGATTGTTTGAATAATGCCGCGCAGGAATCGTGTCCGTTCGCGATAGTCATTTTTCAGTACATCAGCCACTTTCCGCGATATAAGGAAAAAGTCGGAAGCGTTTTCGGCAAGTTTGGCGTCCGACATTCTGTTTATAATCTTGTAGAACAGTTTCGAATTCGATTTCTTGACAAAACCGGCGTCTTTCCGCTCAACACGAACCATATTCACAATTTCAAAACCCTCCTCCCACTTGCTTACCATTTCTGGAATTTTTACGGGCGGATGCTGCAAATCGCTGTCCATACAAATTATGGCACGGCCGTTGCTGTAGTCGATGCCGGCCATCATTGCCGCCTCGTGACCAAAATTCCGCGACAAATCTATCAGCCTGATATGGTTGTCAGCCGCCACTATTTTTCTGAGTATCAACGCAGTATTATCGATGCTGCCGTCATTTACAAAAACAATTTCGTACGACAACGGCATCTGCGAGAGCGTCTTGGTAAGCTCCGTGTAGCATCTTTCAATCCCCGGCTCCTCATTATATGCGGAAATCACAACTGATAAATCTACATCAACATCCATAAATTCATTTTTAACGATTGCAAGAAAAAACTTTTTAATGGCAACAACTCTTACATTTTGTTGCGCCCGTACCCGCCGGGACCCGGAATCGGTATTCGACTCCGCAATTTATAATTTTTGTACTTTTGCAAGCAAATTATCTATTATGGATTGGCGAGCGGGCGCTTGCACCATAACCACCTTATTTAAAGACTGATATGAACTTTATCGAAGTTTTAAAAAGCAAGAAATACTACTTCTTTCTGCTGTTTGTTTGCGTTGCGGCCTGCTTTGGCACTCTGATATACGCTCCCATATTCGATTTTGCCGACGAATTTTTTCCAAAACGCTGGTCGATGATGAATGCTCTGGAGAATGGCTTTTGGCCGTTTTGGAGCCCCTACAGGTCGATGGGCATCCCCGCCCACGCCGACCCTCAATCGTCGGTTTTCTACCTGCCTTTCTGGATTTTAGCGCTGATTGGACATTACAATCCGTATTTCTGGGGCGCGGAATTTATCTTTCACGTTTATGTTGCCGGCTGCGGATTCTTTTGTCTGTCGCATCTGTTTTCAAAAAACGATAGAATTTGCTTTGTGGCGGCCTGCTGCTATATGCTGTCCGGCGTTTTCACGGGCAACACGCAGCACTACTCCTGGATTATAGCAATGGCCTGGCTTCCGTGGATTTTCCATTTCTTCTTTTCCGTGTTCGCGAATCCGACGATTAAAAACGCCATTGGCTTATCTTTCTCATTATCATTATTGTTCACGGGCGGTTATTCCGGATTTGCCTTCATTTTGTTCTATTTTTTCATTGCATACGCCGCAGTCCGTTTCATAAAACTGATTCGTCAGAAAGATTTTGCGCCAATAAAACCGTTGCTCTGCCAACTTGGCCTATCGGTCGGACTGTTTGTTCTGATGGCGCTACCGTCGCTCATATCGTTTGCCGAAACAACAAAATATGTAACCCGCGGCGACACTCTGACCTTTGAACAGGCGACCGCCGTGGCTTTCGTGCCCAAAGCTTTGCTCACGCTCTTTTTCCCGTGGATGTCGGGGTACGACCGCGGTTGGATGCCGTTAGACATATCAATGCGGTCAATATTTATTGGTGTTCTCACAGTCTATTTTTTCATTATCGGATTGGCTCAGAAGAAAAACACCAATGCCCTGATTATGCTGGTTTTTGGTATAATTTGCCTTCTGCTTTCGTTTGGAAATCAACTGCCTATCTATCGGCTGGCCTACAAACTGCCGTTTATCGGGATGCTGCGTTTCCAAACCATATTCCGCTGCTTCTTTATGCTCTCGATGCTCATTATCGCCATAATGGGAATGGAGGCGTTTGTGAACGATTTCAACAAAAACCGGAAGTCATTTTTACTGTTTCTGGCGGCCGCCGGCCTGATGTATATCATTGTATTTGTGGCAAATGCCATACACATCGACGCCGAAGCCATCAAGCAGCGCGACAACAGTTTCCATTGGGCATTGCAGTCGGCCATATACATTGCGATTCTAGCCGTTTCAGCTTGGCTGCTTTTGAAAAAGAGAGAAAACTCATTCAAATATTTATCGATTCTGATAGTTGCCGATATTATTCTGTCGAGTTGGCTGTGCCTTGCCTCAACGGGCTATCAGAAAAAATTCACAAACAAGCAGTTCTGTCAGGTTCTGGCGTCGGAGCCAAAGGGATTTCCGGTGCCGGAAGGCGTGACCATGTGCGAGGTGATACAACGCGAAAAAGACTACCACACGCTCTGGCAGAATTTAGGCTGCCTCACAAAGAAAATTGAATGGATAAGCCGCGACCCTTTCAAACTGAAGAATCACGAGGAACTGATAGAAAAATACATCGAAGAAGAGAAAACTCTTAGCCTTTCATCGGCCATTATTGTTCCGAGTGAGGTGGTTTACTCGGCTGAATCAATGCTGTTTTCCGCCGATACCGTTTACTCTTCACAAGCCGAAAACGCCAATCACTACAGCACTCCGGCAAACTGCGCCATCACTGCATTCGGCCCCGGGGAAATTGAAATATCCACCGAGACTGAAGAATCGCGCCCGATTGTTGTCGCACAAATGTACTATCCGGGCTGGGAAGCCACACTTGACGACTCCGTACCACTGGAAATCAGTGTAATGAACAAAGCTATGATGACTGTTTACGCGCCCCAAGGCAACCACACAATCCGAATGATATACAACCGAAACGACTGCAAAATAGCCTTTATCATTGAGTGCCTGACCGTATTGCTGTCACTCTTTTTTGTCGGATACAAACAAATAAAAACATTTTCGTATCTTTAACACGATTTGTGTTTGAGTAATGAAAGTGTGGCTGAAAATATCGACCATTATTGCCGTCGGCGCTCTGCTTGGGGCCTGCCATCGGCAGCCGAGCGCCGATAACACCATTGGCCACGACCTTGACGCCATTGAGCAACGCGGCACACTTTTGGCATTAACCGACTACAACTCAATAAGTTATTTTACCTATCGCGGCACGCCGATGGGCTATCAGTACGAACTCTTGCAGGACCTGGCGCAGCGATTGGGGCTCAAACTGGAACTGCGCGTGTCGAACAATCTTGAAAATGATTTCGACGAGTTGGTCAACCACGATGTCGATTTACTGGCTATCAACCTGACAATCACCGCCGAACGGCAGAAAATAATGAACTTCACAAGCCCCATAATGGAAACACGGCAGGTGCTGGTGCAACTGTCGGAACGGCAGCGGCGGCGCAACAATCCCGACTACGACGGCTCAATGCAGATAAAATCGCCGCTTGATATGGCGGGCAAGACCATCCACGTGGTCAAAAACTCGGCCTTCGCCGAAAGGCTGCGCAACATTGAGTCAGAAATCGGTGACTCCATCGACATTGTTGAAGTCGAAAATATTGATTCAGAACAACTTATTGAACAGGTGGCGCACGGCGAAATCGATTACTGCGTAACCGACGAGCCCGTAGCAATGATTAACCAAACCTACTATCCGACGCTCGACATCAGTGTTGCGGTGTCGTTTCCGCAGAATATGGCGTGGGCTGTCAGCAAAGACAATCCGAAACTTTTGGACGCTATAAACGATTGGATTTCAGACACAAAAGGCTCGGCATTCCATATGGTGCTCTACAAAAAATATTTCAAAGACCCGAAAACGCTCACGCGCGCGCAGAGCCCCTACCTGTCGTTCAAGGGCGGCAGCATATCGTCGTTCGACAACGCCATCAAAAAATACAGCAAAATCATCGACTGGGACTGGCGGCTGCTGGCCGCGGTCATCTATCAGGAATCGCGGTTCAAGACCGATGCGCGGTCGTGGTGCGGCGCCTACGGGCTGATGCAACTGATGCCCGAAACGGCGGCCCGATACGGTGTCGATTCCACTTCGTCGCCCGAAGCCAACATCAAGGCTGGCGTGAAATATCTGAAGTGGATTGATAAGCAACTGGCTGATTCTGTGACTGATAAGAACGAGCGCACAAAGTTCGTTCTGGCGGCATACAATATCGGCCTGGGGCATATTCTCGATGCGCGGCGCGTGGCTCGGGCCAATGGCGGCAACCCCGATGTGTGGGACGACGGCGTGGATTTCTACCTGATGCACAAGTCGGAACCGACGTACTACAACCCTGACCTTGTGCGCTCGGGCTACTGCCGCGGCGATGAAACATACAATTTTGTGCGCGACATTATGGAACGCTACCGAATCTACACAACACTCATAAAATAGTGTGTATTAGTTAGATGACCTACACAATCGCTTCTTTGGTTTTTTTTGCGGTTTCGCTCGCTTACGCGATGCTGATTATTCGTATCCGTTTCGGTTTCAAAAAGATAGCAGCACAGCCACAGCACTGCGGCGCAAATCTGGCGGTGAGCATTCTGGTGCCGTTCCACAACGAAGAAGGCACCATTCAGAGCACGCTTGAGTCGATTTTGAGCCAACGGACCAACGCCGATTTTGAAGTGATTGCCATCGACGACCACAGCACCGACGGCTCGCGCGGCCTGGTGAGCGCAATGCTTGCCGCCAATCCGCGTCTGCGCTTGATTGAAGCCAACGGCCGCGGCAAGAAAAACGCCCTGACTGAAGCCATTGCCGCAGCGCGGTTCAACGCCATAATCACCGCCGATGCCGACTGCGCCTATCCGCAAGGCTGGCTCGACGCAATGGCGGCCACCTTCAGCCACGAGAAATGCGCCCTGCTGGCCGCGCCTGTGGTGCTTTCGCCCGTGAGCGGTTGGTTTCAGAAGTTTCAATTCGTCGATTTTGCAAGCCTTGTAGGCAGCGGCATTGGTGCGGCAGGCTGCCGACGGCCAATAATGTGCAACGGCGCAAACCTGATGTTCGACCGACTGGAATACAACAAGTTAACCGACCCGCTCAACTCAAAAATCGCTTCGGGCGACGATGTTTTTCTGCTTCACAAGATGAAGGCCGCTGGGGCTAAAATCAGTTTCACAGCGCAACCCGAAACCATTGCCACAACCCGCCCCGCCCCTTCGGTGGGCGCCTTTCTGCGACAGCGCACACGCTGGGGCGGCAAGGCCACTGGCTACACCGATGCCGACAGCCTTGCGGTGGCTGTGGTGGTGGCGGCAGAGTCGGTTCTGCTTTGCGTTGGAATTGCCGCACTGCAACTGATGTGGAAGCCCGCGCTCGGCTTGTATCTCACAAAACTATTCGCTGACACTCTGCTGCTTGCGGCCGTTTGCAAGCAGTTCGGCAACCGTCGGATTTTGTGGTGGATGCCTGTGTATGAGATTGTTGTGGCGGTTTACACTGTATGCGTGGCGGTTGCCGCTATGGCGGGAATCGGCAAAAAGAAGTGGAAATGATGATTTTTTTTGCGTCCTGACGGACGGAAATTAAACTAAAATTGAAAAACAAAATTATTCAAAATCAATCGATTATAATTGTGCTAAATTTTTAATCAGATTTTGATGTAATTTCTCGCGAAGCGACTCAACCTTCACAACCGCAAAGCGCTCAACTTTAGTGATACACTTATCCAAAATTTGGGTACCTTTGCAGACTTGAAAAATTGACTGACAAGATGAACACACTATATCCGCTGAAATTCGAACCGATATTGAAAGAGAAGATTTGGGGCGGCAACAAACTATCGACAGTGCTGAACAAACCCCAAGGCTCGATGCAGAAAATCGGCGAGAGTTGGGAACTGTCGGGGCTCGAAGGCGACCTTT
>JAEEGK010009566.1_pt1 | contig 22595 bp, 20 predicted proteins | sample 8958771 | NCBI WGS metagenome assembly JAEEGK01 (sample SAMN16246547, study PRJNA631951) | gut metagenome | biome: gut microbiome; feature: rumen; material: SC-attached | host: Bos | place: Iran: Karaj | collected 2018-10 | reverse complement strand
TCAGCCCGACAGACTATCTGACCAGCCTGACCAGTCTGACTAGTCTGACCAGTCTGACCAGTCTGACTAGTCCGACTAGTCCGACCAGTCCGACAAGTCCGACCAGCCCCCTCCCCACATGCTAAGCAAGAGCAAATACATCCGCGGGCTGCAGTGCGACCGTGCCCTGTGGCTCGACGTCTACAACCCGCGTCTGGCGAAATACACGCGCGAACAGATGCAGCGCTTCGACCGCGGCCGCGACTTCGAGTATGCCTTCAAGTCTACCTTCCCTGACAGCATCGACCTCAGCGCCGAGCTGAAGCGCAACGTCGACGCCTACCCCGCCCGCACCGCTGAACTGCTGGATAGAATACACACTCCCTCCCCCCTTCGGGGTACTCCCCCTAACTTAGGGGGAGAGCTGAAGAGTGTTGCAGCTGTCGACGAACACTATCTTGGCTCCTCCCCTAAGTTAGGGGAGGGGGACCGCCGCGAAGCGGTGGTGGAGGAGTGTGAAACGATCACCCTCTTCGAAGCAGGCTTCCTATATGATGATGTGCTTGTTTTGGCCGACGTGGTGCTCCAGAACCCCGACGGTACCCTCGACATCTACGAGGTGAAGTCCGGCACCGCCCTCAGCGACACCTACCGCCGCGATGCCGCCTTGCAGCACTATGTCATCTCGCACTGCCGCCCCATCAACAAGTTCTGCGTAGTATATAATGGGTTAGATGGGGTTAATGGGTCTAATGGGTTTAATGTTGTTGACCTCACCGAAGAACTGGAAGAACAACACGGCGAGATAACCCGTAATATCGCCGCCATGAAGGACATCCTCCGCCACGGCGAGCCCGCCACGCCCACGGGCCAGCATTGCCTCGAGCCCTACGCCTGTCCTTACCAGCACTACTGCGCCCAGGGCGTCAGGCAGATGTCTTTGTTTGGGTAGTCCTGCCACCTTTACGGGTATTCCAATAAAACACATATAAACAAAAAGCCGTGAGTCTTCACCCACGGCTATATTCTGTCACCATTACAAGCCTAGCGGAAATCACTTCCCATACTCGGCCAGTTCTTCGGCGGCAGTGGGGAGAGGCGTATCATCTTCGGTATCGTATGGGGCGAGGTAACACACTGCATCTTCGGAAGGTGTGATGTCGCAGAGGCCAACATCATGGAACATACCCTCGAAACTCAGGTCTTCATCGATGTCAGGCCAATGGATGCCGCCATAGGAGAGCTCGAAAGCCTGCCGCTGGGCGGCGGTGGCGTTGCGTAGGCGAGGCCATTGGGCAAACTCATAACTTGCCCGCAGACCGTCGGTGGTCTCGGCATAGACGGCGTTGTCGTCCACCCAAACGCGTGCTATGTATTTCCTATCCATTGTTTTTGTTCCCGAAGAATTCCTGCCACCGCTCCGCAATCACATCGGCGTTCTCTTCCACCAGCGAGCGGATGAGCGTTATCTCATGTTGCTTGAAGCCATGATTGTACACCATCTCAAGCGGCTGCACGTTGAACTTGGCCTCACAGCCTCCGCGCACAACATGAATGTGAACCGGTTCATGGTCTCCTGAGTAGAACATGAACCGGTAGTTGAATATCTTGAAGAGGGTAGGCATGGCTTGTCAGTTCGCCGGGAAGGCAATCTCGCGCTCGATGACTTGGTAGGGCACGTTGTTGCGGTAGATGGTCTGGCGCACCCAGTTGTCGTCCTCGTCGTACTCATAGACGTAGCTATGCTTCCAGTTGAGGTGCTCGTCGTAGTTGAAGGAACTGACCTCGATGAGGTTGTCGTGGTCGTCGTAGTAGTAGGTGGTGAGGGCCGATAGGAACTCGTCGGCATCGTAGAAACGCCACTCGATGCGGTTGCCACGGGCGTCGTACTTATAGAGGTAGTGCTGCATCAGCTCGCCGTCGCGGTTGTAGAACTCCATCTCGGTACAGTTGCCCTTTTGGTCGTACTTGTAGGTGCGCTTCTCGGTCATCTCGCCGGTCTCGTCAAAGCTCTGCTCCTCCACCTTCTGGCCATTCTTGAAAGTGCTGCTCTCCTTCTTGGTCATCTGGTTGCCGAGGAAGACGGTGCGCTCGATGCGGTTGCCGTCGCGATCGTTGAGATAGGCGGTGCGGCCCGTGAGCATCTTCTCGCGGTTGTATTCATTCCAGCCGAGGCTATAGCCGTTGACATCGAAGAAGTAGCTGTACCATGTGTAGTCGTCGGCCTTGGTGCGGAACTTGTCGGCGAAGTTGCCGCGCTTATCGAAGGTGATGCTGTCGATGCAGATGAGCTGACGGCCACCGTCGCGACCGCCACGGAGGTTATAGGTGTACTCAATCACATAGATTGCGTTGCCGTGGATGCCCATTTCGGTACGCGAGTTCTTGCGGGGCTTGGGGCCTGCAAATGCCGTGCCCACAACGAGCAGGGCAAGAATGAGAGCAATATTTTTCTTCATCTTTTTCTATTATTTCAAAATGCAAAGATACAACTTTTTCGTCACACTAACGCAAATAACATAAAATTATTGTTTCCGTACTCCCTTTTTCCGTCTGCGGAGCCTGTTGACGCGCTGAATGACCCTGAATTTGGCAATCCAGAAAGGCGCCGACGAGGCACCGACAATGGTTATTATACCGGCAATGATATAGCCCCAGGGGTTCGGTATGACGCTGCCGAGACCCTCCTTGTGGGCCACGAGGATGAAGCTGGCACAGACGAAAGTCATGAAGTTGGCCGGCAGGATGGTGAGCAGCGCGGCATAGCCCATGCCTTTCTTCAACAGGAAGGAAGTGATGGCCCAGAGGGTGAAGACTGCCAGTATCTGGTTGCACCAGGCGAAGTAGCGCCAGATAGTCTGGAAGCCGTCGGCGTCGCTGAAGGCATATACCAGCAGTCCGCCAGCCAGCACAAACAAAGGCAAGGCCACGGCAATGCGTTTTGCCATGGGTTTCTGGTCGATATGGAACTGGTCGGCCACAATGAGACGTGCCGAGCGCATGGCGGTGTCGCCACTGGTGATGGCGGCGCAGATGACGCCAAGAATCGATATGACGGCCAGTACCTTGGGGAACCACGCGTTGCATATCACGCCCACCATGGCGTCGCCGCTCTTGCCGACACACAGCTCCGGCTTGTCGTGGAAGAAGTAGGCGGCGGCGGCAGCCCAGATGAGGGCTACGACACCCTCGGTAATCATGGCGCCGTAGAAGATGGGGCGCGCCTGCTTCTCATTAATCATGCAGCGGGCCATAAGGGGCGATTGTGTGGCGTGGAAGCCGCTGATGGCACCGCAGGCTATGCTGACGAACATCATGGGGAAGATGGGGTTGGTCTCTGCATGGGGATGGCGGTTCTCGAGGCCATCCCATATCTCAACAAGGTGCACATCAGGTATCACGAAGAAGGCCACCACCAGCATCACGGCCATGGCCAGCAGCAGAAAGCCGAAGATGGGGTACACCTTGCCTATCACCTTGTCGATGGGCAGCAGGGTGGCCACAAGGTAGTAGACGAAGATGATGACCGGCCATATCCACAGCGGCCAGCCAGGGGTGAAGTTGTCCACCAGCAGCTGCGACGGAGTCTTCACAAACACAGCCCCTACCAGCACCATCAGGACGATGGTGAAGAAAGCCATGAAGGTCTTCACCCTCTTGCCCAGGTACCTGCCGTGAATCTCGGGCAGCGAGGCGCCGTCACGCCGCAGGCTGATAAAGCCCGCGATGAAGTCGTGAACAGCACCGGCAAAAATGCTGCCGAAGACAATCCATAGGAACGAGGCGGTGCCGAACTGCGCACCCATGATGGCGCCACAGATGGGTCCCACGCCCGCGATGTTCAGGAACTGGATGAGGAAGATGCGCCACGGCTTCATGGGCACGTAGTCCACCCCGTCGGGGTGCGCCACAGCGGGCGTCACACGCTTCGGGTCCACGCCGATGACACGCTCAATAACCTTGGAATAAAGCCAGTACCCCAGTACCAGCAACACAACCGAGATGATAAATGTTATCATTGTTTATCTGTTTTCTATTCTGTTGTCTTCGGGGGCGACGAGCCAGATGACGAGGTAGGCCCAGATGCCAAGGCTGCCGAAGAGGATGGCTATAAGGAAGATGATGCGGAGCACGGTGGGGTCGACATTGAGGTATTTGGCCAGGCCTCCGCAGACTCCGGCGATGCGGCGGTCGGTAGTGCTGCGCATCAGACGACGGTAGTTGTTGTTTTCCATATCACTGTTTTATTCAAAATTCATAACTCTTAACTCATAACTGTCACAGCTCCACCTCTTCCCTGAAGGCAGGGATGCTGATGTGCTTCCAGCCGTCCTTGCCGAGTGTGTCGGCAAAGTGCTGCTGCACCTCCTCTTCGCCGTGGACGAGGAACAGACGCTTCACCTTCTTCTTGTCCTGACAGCCCACGTAGCGCATCATCTCCTCGTAGTCGCCGTGACCCGACAATGAGTCTATGCGGCGCAGCTCGGCGCGCACCTTGTGCTTCTGGCCAAAGATGCTCACCTCCTCGTCGCCACGCATAATCTTGGCGCCCAGCGTGCTCGGCTCGCAGTAGCCGACGCAAAGCACCGTCGTTGCGGGGTTGTCGATGTGGTTGGCCAGGTGGTGCTTCACGCGGCCGGCCTCCATCATGCCGCTGGCGGCGATGATGACGCAGGGCTTGTGGCGTATGTTGAGCTGCTTGCTCTCCATGACGCTCTGTATGTAGTGCAACCGGTTGAACCCGAAGGGGTCGGGGTCTGTCTTGCAGTACTCGGCGATGGCCTCGTTGAAGCACTCGGTGTGCAGCCGCATGATGTCCGTGGCCGAGATGGAGAGGGGGCTGTCGACGAACACGTCTATATCGGGCAGCAACTTGCTGTGCTCCAGCCGGTCGAGGGCATAGATAATCTCCTGGGCCCTGCCTATGGCGAAGCTGGGAATGATGAGCTTGCCCTTCTTCTTTGTGCAGGTATCGAGCACCGCCATCAGCAGTTCCTGCTCGGCGTCCTGTATGCTCTCGTGCAGGCGGTCGCCGTAGGTGCTTTCCATGATGAGGTAGTCCACCTGTGGGAAGGGCTCGGGGTCCTTGAGTATTTGCTTGTCGTAGCGGCCGATGTCGCCCGTGAAACCGAGGCGTATCAGACGGCGGCCGTCCTTGATTTCAAGGTACACGAGCGCCGAGCCAAGTATATGTCCGGCGTCAAAGAACTCCACCGTCACCTCGCCCTCGATGTTGAATTTCTTGTGGTAGGGCACGCTGATGAAGCAGCTCATGCACGCCTGTGCGTCCTGCTCGTCGTAGATGGGCTCCACGGGCTCCAGTCCCTGCGCCTTGCGCTTCTTGTTGAAGGTCTGCGTGTCCTGCTCCTGTATGCGGCCGGCGTCGGCCAGCATGATGGCGCAGAGGTCGCGCGTGGCGGGGGTGCAGAGCACGGTGCCGCGGAAGCCGTTCTTGTATATGAAGGGTATCAGGCCGCTGTGGTCGATGTGTGCATGGCTGAGTATCAGGTAGTCGATCTCCTGCGGGTCGAAGCCCAGGTCGCGGTTCATGGCGTCGGTCTCCAGACCCTTGCCTTGATACATGCCGCAGTCGAGCAGTATCTTGACACCATGCTTGGTGGTTATCAAGTGTTTGCTGCCGGTCACCTCGCGGGTGGCACCCATGAATTGCAGTTTCATATCTCGTTTGTTTTAGTCTATCACTATCCGTTTTGCCGGCGCCGTGCCGACGCTGACGAGGTAGGCCCCTGCCGCCGGCACCACCACCGTGGTGGCCGGGGCCGATGCTTTGTGCGTCAGCAGGTTGCGCCCTTGCATATCGAAGAGCCGCACCGTCTCCCCCACCTCGCAACGCACCGTCAGGCGGCGCCCATCGACCGAGGCCGTCCATGCGGCGTCTTCGCTGCCCACGACACCGATGCCCTCCATCTCACCGAAGAAAGCCGTCAGCACCATGTCGCCGTCCACCGTGACGCGACGCGGATTGTCGTATGAACCGTCGTTCCAGCCGTAGAAGGCGTCGCCGTCCATCGGTATGGCAACAATCTCAATCTCCGTACCTTCAGGCACTATGGCGTTGCCCACCACGATGCCGCGCCACGGGTCGCTGCTCGCCAGCGTGAGGGTGACGAGCGTGGGCCTCACGGTATCGGTGACACGCACGGTGTCGTGCAGCACCACATACTGCGTGTCGGTGCCGCCGCTGTAGATGTACAGCGTGTCGTGGACCTCTATAGTGTCAACCTGCACAATACGCAGGGTGTCATGCAGATACAAGAAAAAATGAGCCACATAGCGGGCACCCGCCGAGGCAGTCACCACGCGCGGGTTAAGGGTGTCGCCGTCGCCCCAGCAGGCGAAGAAGCAGCCCTCGACCGGCGTGGCCGTGAGGGTCACAGCGTCGCCAGCGGCATAATCGCCGCCACCGCTGACGCTGCCGCGCTGCAGGTTGTTGACACCCGTGGCCACCGTCACCATGCAGCCGGCGTCGTCGATGCTTCCGAAAGCGCTCCACGGGCTCACGGCGCTATAGGCCGCCACGCAGCCGCAGGGCACCACGAGGGCCACATCGGACAGCGGCACATCGTAGAAAGTGGTGGTCGCCGTCACCGGCGGCACAGCGCGCCGCACCCTGACCTCCTGCAAGGCCGTGCAGTTGTAGAAGGCCGACGCCCCAAGCGAGTCGACTGTCGAAGGCAAATCGATGGTATTCAAGGCCGAGCAAAGTCCGAAAGCATTGGCACGCAGGGCGGCGACGCCCTCGCCGAGGGTCAAAGCCGTCAGGCCGTTGCAGCCGTAAAAAGCATGATGCTCAACAGCCACCACGGCGTAGTTCACACCCGCGTGGCTCACCGTCCCGGGGATGGCCAACGCCCCCGTGGGTCGCACATAGCCGTTCCAGCCTTGCGCTGGTGCCGTCGTATTGGCCGGGTAGACCACCTTCACACCGCCGGCGCAATAGCTGAAATAGAGCGTCTGACCCGTGGTAGCCACAGCCGAAAAGTCGTATGCCGCCGCACGCAAAGCACACAGCATCAGCAGCATCACCACTGCCAAACTCTTGCGGACACTCATACTTTCCATATCTTTTTTTTACAGTTTACTTAACGTCCCACTCCCAATTATATTGTATACCCGAACAAAATATTTTCACACCCGCACTAACCATGACTACACACCGTGCCGGTACGGGGTGAAAGAGGTGTCAAAAAAGTGGAAAACAGGGTACGGAAATGAAGGGCTGAGGTACTTTTTGCAAAAATAAGAAAATAAAAGGATGTGTGTCAGGATTTTTTCGTAAATTTGCAAATTGTATTTCCCCAAAACGGGAAGTGTATGGCATTGTATAACAAACAATAAGAAATAAATACACAAAGAGAAAGATGGATAAAAAGTCAATCATCGGACTGATTTTGATATTTGGCATCTTCGTGGGCTACATGTTCTGGGTTGCACCGTCGAAAGAGGAGATGGCCGAGCGGCAGCGCGTGTACGACAGCATGGTGCTGGCCAACGTTGAGGCCCAGCGCCTGGAAGACAGCATTCTGGCCGAGAAAGCGCGCCTCGACAGCCTGGCCGCCGCCGGCGACACAGTGCTGCCCGGCGTGACGCGCAAGGTGCAGGACATGGGCGTGTTCAACACCGCCGCCCAAGGCGACGGACAGTCGCTGACGGTGAGCAACGACCGCATGACGGTGGAGTTCAACACCCTCGGCGCACGCGTCGACCGTGTGGTGCTGGCCGACTACCAGACCTACGACAGCAACGAGCTGGTGCTCATCACCCCCTCGGAGGAGAACATGAACCTCGTCTTCTCGACCGAGGACAACCGCGTGGTCAGCACCAAGGACCTGGTGTTCAAGCCCTACGTGGACGGCAAACAGCTGGCTGCCGACGGCAGCGCGCTGGAAGTCGGCGAGAACGACTCTCTTGTGGTGAGCTTCAGGGCAGAGATCGAGGGTGACAGCAGCCTCCAGACCGCAGCACCCTACCTCGAGTTCCGCTACACGGTGCGCGGAGGCAGCCACGAGGTGGGCTTCGACATCAACTTCGTGGGCCTGGGCAAGGTGGTGCGCAACACCCCCTACATGGACTTCCAGTGGCAGAACCGCATGCTGCGCCAGGAGAAGGTGAACAGCGGCAGCCGCGGCAAGAGCAACCGCAACAGCGACCGAGAGCGCTACTACACCAGCATCTACTACAAGACCCCCAAGGACAAGAACCCTGACAACCTGAGCCTCGGCCAGGACAAGCAGAAGCAGGTGAAGACCAACCTGGAGTGGGTGGCTTTCAAGGACCAGTATTTCGCAGCCATCATGACCGCCGAGGGCGGCATCCCCTTTGAGAATGCCGACATCGAGGTCAACACTGACAAGCGCGACACCGCCGTCAACTACCTGACCGACATGCGCGCCACCATCGGTCTGCAGTATGACGAGAAGGCTCCGCAGATGCACATGGGCTTCTACTACGGCCCCACCAAGCTGCGCGACCTGCGGGCCATGCACCGCGGCTACGAGCGCATGTTACCGCTGGGCTGGACTATCATCTCCAAGAGCATCAGCCGCTACCTCATAGTACCTGTGTTCAACTTCCTGGAGCAGTTCGGCTGGAACTACGGCATCATCATCATCGTCTTCACGCTGCTCATCCGTCTGGTGCTGCTGCCGTTGGTGTACAAGAGCTATCAGGGCGGTGCCATCATGCGTGTACTGAAGCCCGAGATGGAAGCCCTCAACAAGAAATACCCCAAGCAGGAGCAGGCCATGCAGAAGCAGCAGGAGATGATGGCCTTGCAGAAACGTGCCGGATACAGCCCCATGGCGGGATGCCTGCCGGTGCTCATACAGATGCCCTTCCTGACGGCTATGTTCATGTTCTTCCCCATAGCCATCGAACTGCGCCAGAAGCCTTTCCTCTGGTGCCCCGACCTGTCCAACTTCGACTCCATACTTGACTTCGGGTTCAACATACCGCTCTACGGCGACCACATCTCGCTGTTCTGCCTGCTGATGTTCGGCATGCAGTTCTTCTACACATGGTATACGATGAAGCAGCAGGCCGGCACACAGAGCATGCCCGGCATGAAGTTCGTGATGTACTTCATGCCCTTCATGATGCTCTTCATCTTCAACAGCCAGAGCGCTGGTCTTAACCTTTACTACCTCATCTCGCTGACCTTCACCATGACGGTGATGATGCTCATACGCCGCTTCACGAGCGAGAAGAAGGTGCGCGCACGCATGGCCGCCTACGACCAGAAGCACGCCAAAGACAGCGGCAAAGGCAAGAAGAAGAGCAACTTCCAGCGCCGCCTCGAAGAGCTGCAGAAGCAGGCCGAGCAGATGCAGAAACAGCAAAACAGACGATAAAACAACAATATAAACCCAAAAACAACTCAATCATGGTAGTTACTTTAGTAACAATTTTTATACTCGGCTATGCGTGCATAGCACTCGAACACCCCCTGAAGATCAACAAGACGGCTTCGGCGCTGCTGCTGGGCTGCCTGATATGGGCGATCTTCAACATGTTCAACGTAAACAACCCCGAGGTGCTGGCCAGCTATGGCGGCTTCGAAGGCTACCGCTCCTTCGTGAGCACAAGCCTTGTGGAGAACCTCGGCGAGACGGCGGAGATTGTCTTCTTCCTGCTGGGCGCCATGACCATCGTCACCCTGATAGAGGACTACAAGGGCTTCACGGTCATCACAGACCTCATCAAGACCACCGACAAGAAGAAGCTGCTGTGGATCATATCCATACTGACGTTCTTCCTGTCGGCCCTGCTTGACAACATGACCACGGCCATCGTCATGGTGGCGCTGCTGCGCAAGCTCATCGCCGACAAGAAGGAGCGCTGGCTCTTTGCCGGCATGGTGATTCTGGCCGCCAACGCCGGCGGTGCATGGAGCCCCATAGGCGACGTGACGACCATCATGCTGTGGATCAAAGGCCAGGTGACGACGGTCAACATCATCGTCAAGACCCTCCTGCCGAGCCTCGTGTGCATGGTGGTGCCGGTGCTGGTGCTTAGCGCCACGCTCAAGGGCGACATCGTGCGTCCCGAACAGCAGGACGACGGCGTCAACGTGGCTCCGTGGATGCGCCGCCTGGTGCTTATCATGGGTGTCTGCGGCCTCATCTTCGTGCCCGTCTTCAAGACCATCACCCACCTGCCCCCCTACCTCGGCATGCTGATAAGCCTGTCGGTGCTGTGGGTGACGACCGAGATACTGAGCCGTCGCCACTCCAAGGAAGGCCACGAGCTACCCACAGCCGTGAGCACCCTGGAGCATGTCGACGTGCCCACCGTCCTCTTCTTCCTCGGCATCCTGATGGCAGTGAGCTGCCTGAAGGTGGCCGGCATCCTCGGCAGCCTGGCACAGGGGCTCGACTCCATGCGCGGCATCGAGGCTGGCGGCGAAGTGGTAGGCTTCTTCCTTATCGACTTCATCATCGGCATCCTCTCGTCCATCGTCGACAACGTGCCGCTGGTGGCCGCCGTGCAGGGCATGTACCCGATGTCGCCCGAAGGCTTCATCGCCAACCATCCCTTCTGGGAGTTCCTGGCCTACTGCGCCGGCACGGGCGGCTCGCTGCTGATCATCGGCTCGGCAGCCGGTGTGGCCGTCATGGGCATGGAGAAGATAGACTTCATCTGGTACCTCAAGAAAATCTCATGGCTTGCCTTCGCAGGCTACGTCGCAGGCGCCGTGGTCTTCGTGGCCATGAACCTGATGTTCGAGCCCTACGAGTGGTGGAGCCAGATGGTATAAAGTTTAAAGTTTAAGGTTTAAAGTTTAAGGTTTAAAGATTCTGATGAGACATCTTTGGACTGAGTTCAAGCAGCGCCCTGTGTGGCGCAAAGTATGCGACATCCTGCTGGTGCTCTTCGCACTGGCAGGTGCCGCTATTATAGGTGCCTGGGGGCTCTACCAGCTGGGCGTCACCAACAACCGCGGGGCTGTGGACAAGAACTACCGCTACTTGATGTCGGTCTCCGAGATGGAGGACCTCAAGAACGCCAAGCTGACGCAGGCGCAGATTGACGAGCAGTGGGCCCTGCAGTACGGCCGCCTGGCGGCGCTGGCACGCTTCTACCCCGAGAACGCTCGCCTGATGCTGCGGGCCGCACAGTACAGCGACGACCCGCTGGTGGTGAACCGCATGGTCGCAGCAGCGCAGATATACATGGAGGAGAACGACAGCATCAACGCGCTGGCGGAGCGCATAGCCAACGTGCTGGGCACCGTGCCGCAACAGCAGCGTCAGAACCTGATACCGTGGATGGCCGAGCCCGCCTGGGCTGCCCTGAAGGAGGCCATACTGCGCGACAGCGCCCTCATCAACGAGGCCGGACGCCTCACAGGCGTGGAGCCCCGAATGATAGTGGGCTGCCTCATTGGCGAGCAGATACGCCTGTTCAACAGCAAGCGCGAGATGTTCAAGAAGTACCTCGGCCCCGTGAAGGTGCTGAGCGTACAGAGCCAGTTCAGCTACGGCGTCAACGGCATCAAGGACTTCACTGCGGAGGCTGTGGAGCAGCACCTGCAAGACCCGTCGTCGGAGTTCTATATGGGCAAGGCCTATGAGCACCTGCTCGACTTTGAGACCGACGACCACGCCACCGAGCGCTACAACCGCTTGGTGGACTACCGCAACCACCTGTACAGTTATATCTATACCGGCTGCATACTGCACCAGACGATGCTGCAGTGGCGCCGCGCAGGCTACGACATCAGCGACCGACCCGACCTGCTGTTCACGCTCTTCAACGTAGGCTTCGACCAGTCGGTGCCCAAGCCCGACCCCGTGCCGGGAGGCAGCCACATCGAGGTGGGCGACCGCATGTACACCTTCGGCGGCATAGGTTTCGATTTCTACTATAGCGGCGAGCTGGCAGAGGCGTTCCCCTTCCGCCAGCAGCGCTTCACGCTGACCGACAAGCCGCTCAGCGCCGAGGACATCGCACGCATACAGGACAACATGAGCGACTGCAACCGTCCGGAGAAGGGTCTCGAATACCGCAAGGACAGCACGTCGAACTCCCTCGACTCGGTGCCCGACGCCTTCGGCATAGACCACAGCAAGGTGAGGCCTATGGAGGTAACACCACAGTAACAAAGCAAGGGCGGATCTCTCCGCCCTTGCTTATTTAATCAACACACTATTTGTCTATCAGTCCACGGCAAGACCGCCGAGGGAAGTCTCCTTATAGAGGCTCGGCAGGTCGTGACCGGTGAGCTTCATGGTGCGCACCACCTTGTCAAAACTGATGATGTGACGCCCGTCGCTCATCATGGCGTAGATGTTTATGTCCAGAGCACGGAGTGCGGCCATAGCGTTGCGCTCGATGCAGGGTATCTGGACGAGGCCGCAGAGGGGGTCGCAGGTGAGACCCAGGTTGTGTTCCATAGCCATCTCGGCGGCATACTCTATCTGCTTGGGGCTGCCGCCGAAGAGCTGGTTGCTGGCCACAGCAGCCATCACGCAGGCACTGCCCACCTCGGCCTGACAGCCGGCTTCGGCGCCGCTGATGGTGGCGTTGGTCTTTATGACGTTGGCGAAGAGGCCTGCAGTGGCCATAGCGCGCAGTATCTCGCGGTCTGTAAAGCCATGGTTTTTCTTTAGATGATACAGGACGGCAGGCAGCACACCGCTGGAGCCGCAGGTGGGCGCGGTGACTATCTTGGCACCACAGGCGTTCTGCTCGCTGGTGGCGAGGGCATAGGCGATGACGAGGGCGCGGCTCTGCAGCGAGGGCTTGAAGCCACTGGCGCGCACATGGTACTGGTGGGCTTTGCTGCGCAGGTGCAGGCCTCCGGCAATGACCCGGTCGTCCTGCAAGCCCTCTTCGATGGTACGTTGCATCTGCTGCCACATCTCTTCGAGATACATCCACAACGTGCCGTCCTCGCACTGTTCCACATACTCCCAGAAGCTGAGGCCTTCCTTGTCGATGTACTCCATGATGTCTTTCATGGTGTTGTGCGGATAGACATCGCCGTCGGGGGTGATGCCGAGCGGCACCTCACCCTCTTCGGTGGCCAGATAGCCGCCACCGATGCTGTAGACGAGCCAGCTGTCGACGACGGCGTCGCCCTCCAGTGCCTCGAAAAACATGCCATTGGTGTGGAACGGCTTAACAATGTCAGCCCGCCAGACAATCTCCACAGCCTTTGGCGCCAGACCGCGTGTTATGGCCATATCCGTATGGTGCCCCTTGCCCGTAGCGGCCAACGAGCCATAGAGTGTCACACGGTAGGCTGTGGCCTGCGGTGTACGTTTGCGGAAGAGCTCTGCCGCCTTGTGAGGCCCCATAGTGTGGCTGCTGCTGGGGCCCAGGCCGCACTTGTATATTTTTTTGATGGTTTCCATAATACAATGATTAACGTGTCATTGCATAAATTATTTCACCCAACCGACGTTTTATATCACATCGTCAAGTGTCAGCTCGTCGATGCTGATGCCCAGCAGGCGCATCTTCTGCTTGATGACGGGCAGGTCCTCTTCGAGGAACTCGCGGCGCTGTATGGCGAGGATTTTCTCTTTGGCGTCGGGGCTGGCGAAGTAGCCTACACCGCGACGGTTGTAGATGATGCCTTCCTGCTGCAGGTAGTCGAACGAGCGCATCACCGTGTTGGGGTTCACGCCGAGAGATACGGCCACGTCGCGCACCGACGGCATACGCTCGTCGGCTGGTGGCGTGCCGGCCAGCAGCTGGTCCATGAGGCGGTCGGCAATCTGCTGGTATATTGATTTCTGTTTCCTGAATTCCATGATTTGTCCTCCTTATTTCCATTCGCTAACGATAAGCTTTACATTGACGCCGTCGGCATCCACCTTGCATCCGCCGTCACCTACGATGGTCTTCTCACCTTCCTTACGCGATGGCAGGTCGCATCTGAATTCGGGAGTCAAGCCCGACATCTCGACAGTGAGGCCTGCCGAAGGTTGCACATAGAGTGCCAGCAGGCAATTGACGCCGTCGATGCCAATCTCGTCGGGCATGGTGTCGGGATAGTGGGCGTTGACATTCACCTTCACGCCGTCTACTGTCACCTCGCGACTCAGCACCTGTTCGATCCTCACCCTGTTGTCGACGCCGTCGATGTCAATATCCTTGAGCTCTGTGCCGCGTGGCACTTCGACAACAAGGTGCTTGCGTATGTTCTTCATATCGCCGTAGCGGTACTTGCCTGGGCCGATGTATTGTATTTCCAGCGTGCCATCCTCGTCCACATAGTAGCGCATCCGCAGCGAGTCGGTCAGCGGGAGGAAGCCCTCCTGTATCTCCTCATGGATACGCACCTCGGGACTGTCGGAATATACGATATCCACTTCGCCACAGACCCAGTCGACGCTGATGCCGCTGATGGGCTGATTCAGTGTGGCATCGCCGACGCTGTAGAGCTCGGGGTGGTCGTACTTAACTTCAAACTTCGTGTTCTCGCCGCATGCTGCAAACAGCACACTTGCCATTACGGCCATTACAAATGCTATACGTTTCATGATTTAAATCCTTCCTTTTGCACGGTTAAATATTACTATACGGAGCAGGCTACCCTGCGGGTCGGGGATGACACGGAGACCGCGCTCGTCAAGCCATAGGCTGTCCTTCTCCCAGTTGTCGCCCATGAAATGGCCGTCGGTCATGATATCCATCTCCATTCCGGGGCCAGGCGTCACCGGCATGAAGTAACTCTGCTGTAGTTGCACAGCCATCGAGAGGACGTTGGTGAAGTCGAGGTCGGCCTCCGCCTTGCGGTAGGAGTTGAGACGCGCCGTGTCGGATATCACGAGCAGCTGCCTCGGCTCGTAGACGGTGTCGGCACGAAGTATGCCGCGGTCCATCATGGCCTGCATCAGCGGGGTGTAGTCCTTCGGCTGCGTGGTGTCGCGGTCAGCGATAGTATAGACATAGTGTGGCAGGAAGTTCTGCTTGTCCATGTTGACGTAGAACATCACGCTGTCGAGGTATGGGCCACGCGTCATGGCGGCAAGATGCATGGCCAGTTCCGGTATCGTGATACTCAAGACGGTCGTATCGGGATTGAAGCGTTGCTTCACCTCGCTATTGCCCGTCGCGGCGCAATAGGACTTGAAGTCCTGGATGTGCAGTGTGTAACGGTCGGTCTCCACGGTCTCGTCCACGGTCTTCCTGTGGTTGCAACCACTGAGCACCAGTCCCGCCATTACAGCTATAAAGACTATCTTTTTCATAACTCTTAACTTTTAATTCTTAACTCTTAACTAGTACGGCATCTTCTTCAGGCGGCGCCAGCTGAGCCATCCGAAGAGGGCGGTCAGCAGCACATTCAAGACATTCGAGCCGACGAACAGCCAATTGAACAGCGTCTGCGGGTCGCGGCTGCTGATGTAGTCGTACAAGCCCTCCATAAGGTCGGTATTGCTGAAGAGGGCAACGAACACCGGGATGAGGACGATGCTGAAGGCAAACTCGATGACATAGAGCCAGAGGATGGTCTGCAGCACCTTGTGACGCTTGAAGAGGGTGGCCGTGAAGAAGAACATCAGCACGGTGGAGATGTAGCCCGTCCAGCAGGAAATCACCCACCAGAGACCATAGTAGCCAAACAGGTCCATCTCTTCTCCGGCAGCAACCAAACTATCGAAGAACGACATATCAAAGATAAAGGGGAAGCCCACCTTGCTCTGCCAAAGCCAGTCTTGCCAAGGGCCGAAAGGCAATGCGGTGAGGAACACATCGAGCACCATGCCGCCGAGATAGACGGCCAATGGACAGACGACGAGTGAGAAGAACAGCGCGCTGATGAACTTCTCCAGTTTGGATGCGGGGAGCATGGCATAGTAGATGCCCTCGTTGCGGACGTTCCATGTGCGATACATACGCGACGGTGCCATCAAGGCGGCAATGTAAGCCACACCCTCAATCATTATCAGACGGAAGGCGGGGTCGAGCGGGACGTCGACACCCAGCACGGTCATAAAGAGCCACACCGCGAAGGGCAGCACGGCAAGGATTATCATTGTGGTACCGAACATCGGCCACATATTGCGGAAGTCTTTACATACGACTTTGCAGAATCGATTCCAGTCAAACTTATTGTTCATATCTTCTTGTTTTAATAGTTCATCTTTTTCATTTTGTTCCACCCAAGGAATCCCATGAGGACGGCGAGTAGCGCCTGCGCTGCGACGATGTACCAGCCCATGCCGGCGAGGTCGGCCATCTCGAGAATCATCATCGAGAACACACCACCCATCAGCCACAGCCACAAGACAATGCTCATGATATTGCGACAGGTCTTGTTCTGAATGGCATTGACATAGATGAAGCCCAGCGTCGGACCGATGAATGCCAGCGCGCAGTTGCACACCATTGCTGGCTCAATCCACTGCAGCGCCTCGGACTGCCACAGGTATTTGTGGTAGTAGGGTGCTTGCACCGCCGTCAGCAGCGAGTCGATGGCCACGTTGGCCACCATCAGCGCCAACGGCACTAGCACCAGCGACAGCAACACCATCGAGAGGTACTTCTCCCACTTCGAGGCGGGCAGCAGGGCAAAGTAAATCCCAAACTTCTTCTTGCCCACATTGGGATAGAGCTGCATGGGCATCATCGAGGCCAGGAAAGCCGACATGAGTACCATCAACATCAGGCGGTAGCCAGCGCCGTGCGGATCCTGCGTCAGGAAGTTCTGGGACAGCACCATCAGCGGCGTGAACGTCAGCTCGGATATCATCACCGCGCCCACAGTGCCGATGCGCGGCGAACAACGCTTCACGTCGTGCAACACCAGCTGCCCGAAACGCTTTATGTCGAAGGTCTGGCTCATTTAAACAGTTCGTTAATCTGGTTCTTGTTGCGCAGCACGGCGTTGAAGAGGGCCTCGATGTTCAGCTGGCTCTCCTCGCCGGTGGTATTGGGCACCACATTCATGTAGCCGCCCGGCAGCAGCTCGCTGTAGAGGGCATCCTCGCGGGCCTCGCCGCCATACTCGAAGAAGAGTTTCTCGGTTATCTTCTGCACCGAGGCATCGAGCAGCACGGCGTTGTGCGAAAGGATAACGATGGGGTCAATAAGGTTCTCCACATCCTTCACCTGATGGGTGGAGATGATGATAGTCTTGCCCTCGTCGGCCATCTTGCTGAGGATGCTGCGGAACTGGGCCTTGCTGGGGATGTCGAGGCCGTTGGTGGGCTCGTCAAGCAGGATGTAGTCGGTGCCCAACGAGAGACTGGCGGCGATGAGGCTCTTCTTCTGCTGGCCGAAGCTCATCTCCTTGAACTTGCGGTCGGGCTCCACCTCGAGCTCCTGCATCAGGTGCAGGAAAGTTCCCTGCGAGAAGGTGGGATAGAAGGGAGCCAGCTCGTTGACATACTGCTGCGGCGTGGCGTTGTCGGGTAACTGCACCTCGTCGGGCAGGAAGACGATGCGCTGCAACATCGCCGGCAGGCGGTCGTAGCAAGTCATGCCGTCGACGGTGCAGGTGCCCTGACCAGGACGCTGCAGGCCGCAGATGAGTTTGAGCAGCGTGGTCTTGCCCACACCGTTCTCACCCAGCAGACCGTAGATGGCGCCCTGCGGGAAACTCAGGTTGATGTTCGAGAAGACGGAAGTCTTCTTGTAACTGAAGTCAAGGTTTTTGATTTCTATCATAACTGTATTGTTTTATTGTTTTCAATTCATTGGTTGCGGTGCCGTCGGGTGGGCGTGCGATACGAAGATCATAGCATCATAGAGTACCCCGGGTGTGCCTTTGACGCGGTAGGTCATTGGCAGCAGGGGCATCAGCGGGACATAACCCTCCCCTATCGAACCCATCCACATTCGGCCGCCGATATGTTGACGCAGCGGGGAGTCGGCGGGAATCTTAGAGAAGTCGAGCCAGCTGACGTCATAGCCGCATTCTTTGGAAGCTTTGGCCAAGGGGTCGCAGGAATAGAAGGTGTGGTTGCTGCGATGGGCACGGTTGAAGTTAGAGGGCAGATTGCAGCGCGACTTGCAGAAGTCGGTACCGATGGCGAAATAGCTGTCGCCATACTCGTCGGCGAGCAGGTTGCCCATGTTCTTACCTGCCGTACCGTAGTCACGCAGGCGTTCGATATGACCGTTGTGGGCGGAGATGAAGATGCGGCGGTTGCCGCGGGCTTCTTCCTGTGCAAGAATCCAGCGCACGTTGTCGGCCATATAGCCGTCACGCACCGCCAGTCCTTTGTTCATGTCGGCCATCGCCTTGCCGAGCCCGCAGTTCTGAATCAGGATGTCGGCGTGGTGCACCGCGCCCGCGGTTCCTTCCATCTGCGCAAGCTCGTTCCTAACTGACTCTACGGCCTCAGCCCACTGCTCCACACTGCATGTATCGTAGGGGCGGCCCATCTCCGTGTTCCACATCTGCTTCAGCGACGACACATCGACACCCTTCTCCTCGGCAGCCATTAGCAAGAAACGATAGTTGCAATCCATGCTCTGCATGTCGAAGCCATAGAAACGGAGGTCTTCGCCTTCGGCAGCCACCGCATTGTACTGGCGCATCCAGTCGATGAGCTGCTCCATTTGCTCCGTATTGTAAAGGGTGAAGCCCAGGGCAACAGCCACATTACCATCGGAGCCCTTGCCGCCATGGATATAGCGGTTCACCGCCTCGCAGCCGCCATAGTCGGCCTCGAGGGCAAAGGCCCGCACGCCATATTTCTCCACCATCAGCTTGAACACCTCCAGTTTGAGTTGCTGGAACTCGACATTGCCGTGGGTCGCCTCGCCGAGTGCCACGATACGCGTCTGCTCAGGAACGCAGATGTCGTCGACCTTCCCAGCGTACTTGGCGAACTCGTCCGTGTCGGCACACTTGCCGCCCGTCAAGCCCCCGTAGCGCGAGAAGAGCAGACCAAACGCCACAGCCACCACGGCAAGCAACAGTAGCATTATCAGAAGGAAAACGAGCAGTCTTTTTTTACGTCCCCTATTCATCTCTCAGCAGGATTATTTGTATTTCACTGCGGTTCCGAACACCAGCACCTCGGCGGCCTGCGCCATGATGCTGTTGGTGGTGAAGCGCACACCGAGGATGGCGTCGGCGCCTAGGCGCACGGCATTGTTCACCATGCGTTGGGTGGCTATCTCACGGGCTTTCTCCATCATGCCGGTGTAGCTGCCCAGCTCGCCACCCACAATGCCCTTGAGCTGCTGGCCAAGGTCGGCGAACATGTTCTTTGCCTGGATGGTACTGCCGCTGACAATACCGATTTCTTCATAATTGCACCCCTGCAGGGTATCTACTGTTACGATTTTCATAGTATTGATTATTTATTGTTAATTACATTTTTGGACCATTGTCGGTGGCGCCCTGGCGGGCCTTGCTCTCCAGCTCCATCTTGCCGATGCGCCAGGTGAGGCCGAAGCTGACAAAGCGAGTCTTCCAGCGCTGGCTGCCGGTGGTCTGGTACTGCGGAGCGGTGGTGTTGCTGCCCCACTCGGCCCAGCCGAAGATGTCGTTCACCGTGAGGTTGACACTCAACTGGCGGTTGAAGAAGTCGCTGCTCACGCCGAAGTCGAAACGCTTGTTGGGATTGGTGATGGTGTAGAGTCCGAGGTGCGGCGAACTGTAACTGCCGTTGGCAAATATTTCCAACTTGTTCCACACCTTGGCCCACACATTGAGGCGGAAGCTGTAGCTGAGCTTGCTGTCACTGAAATCGTTGTAGTTATAGCCATAGTTGAACAGCGAAGCGTTGAAGCGTACGTTGAAGAAGCCTGTGGGACGGTAGGTGATGTTGGCCTCGATGCCTTCGGTGTGGCTCGAACCGATATTGTCAGGGAACGTGTAGTTGACCATATAGGGGCCGAGGACGGGGTCGATAGCGGCAGCGGTCATATTGCCTATCTCATTGGTATTGGCACGCCAGTAAGCGTTGAGGCTCACCATGCCGAAGCCCATCAGATACTTGCTCCAGGCAGCTTCCAAGTTGTGGGTGTAGCTCATCAGCAGGTTGGGATTACCGGTGCGGAAGCTATAGTCGTCATAGATGCGGAAAGGCAGGTAGCTGCTGAGGTCACCGTCGTGCGAGAAGCGGCGGGTATAGCTGAAGCTGTAGCTGGTGAAGGTCTTGGTCTGGTAACTCAGGTGGATGCTGGGAATCAAACCGGAAAAGACGGTATCAATGCTCTGACGGTCGCCGAGGCCCGGGTGCTCGATCATGCCGCTCTTGAAGTTGTTGTCGTAGCGCAAGCCTGCCTTGGCGGTGAAGCCGCCCCAGCGCTTCTGCGCCGTCAGGTAAACATTAGGCTCAAAGGCAGTCCCGTTCGAGACATAGGAACGGTAGGGCATACTACTCCAGTCGCCCGAAGGCAGCAGGCTGTCATACAGCTCGTTGTTACGACTGTAGCCATATCCGAGTTCAGCGCCGGCCTCGATGGTGTAGTCGTGCTTCAGCGGCAGGGTGTAGTTTACATTCAGTTCTCCACTGCCGTTGAACATGTCGCCTGTCAGGTGGCGGGTGAAGTCGGTGAGCGTGGCCGAGCGGTAGTCGCGCTGCTGGTCGCTGTAGCCACCGTTGCTCCAGTAGTTGCCGTTGAAGTTGACACTGAGTTTGCGACCGGTGGTGTCGTAGCGATGCTCGAACCAGGCACCGGCATAGGCACCACTGCTGAAGCCGTTGTTGCGCTCGGTGTAGTTGTAGCTCAGGTCAGTCAAGGCAGGCTGGTATTCGTAGTAGGTGTAGCTGTGGTCAAACGAATTTCGGTCCCAGTAGGGGTAGGCACCCGCCCAGGCCGAGAGGTGGGTCATGCTGTCGATGTTCCAGTTTACATTGATACCCGCGTAGCCGCCATAGTAGGGCATTCTGTTCTTGGTCGTGTATTCCTGATAGCGACTGGTGTCGCCGTTGGCGTCGAAAAGGGTGGCGGTGCCGTCGGCAGCCGACTCCTGCCGGCCATAGTTGCCGCTGAGATAGAAGTTGAAATCAACCTTCTCGTTGGCCCACACATAGGAGAGCCACGGGGCGATGACCGGAGTGGTGGTGCCGCGCACACCCAGGCAAAGCAGCTCGTTGCGCTTCACGGTCTGGTTGGTGACGATGTTGATGACGCCGCCGCTGGTCGAATAGCGGGCCGAAGGGTTGGTGATGACCTCGATGCGCTCAATGGCGCCCGCCGGCATGGTCTTGATGTACTGCTTCAGGGCCTCCTCATTCATGTGCGAGGGTCGGTCGTTAATCCAAATCTCCACGCTGGAGACACCGCGCAGCGTAATGTTGCCCTCGGCATCGACCTCCACGCCCGGGGCGTTCTGCAGCGCGTCGCTGGCCGTACCCGTCTGGATGGAGGGGTCCTGCTTGGTGTTGTACATATTCTTCTCGCCATCCATCAGGTAGAGGGGCTTCTCCGCTGTCACCTGTACCTCCTCCAGCGTGGCTCCCCGCTGCAGACGGATATCCAGGTTGTCTAGATTATCCTGAACATCCAGATTATTTATATAGGAGATATACCCCACAAACGAAGCCTGCAGCAGATATCTGCCCGTGTCCACCCCTTCAATATTGAAGCGGCCATCCATGTCAGTCGTGGCACCGCGCATGAACACGGTGTCGATCGGTCGCATCAGGGCGACATTGACAAACGGCATCGCCTCGCCAGTTTCTTTGTCAAAAACCTGACCGCTGACGTGCCCGTTTTGGGCATTTGAGACGGCCATCAACCCCAAAATCAGGGTCATCATAGCCATCGCTTTTTTCATTATCTCTCTGTTTTTCATGTTTGTATACTGATAGTTTTATTCTGTATTAGTTTAGTAGTACACTGCAAAAGTACGACTATTTTCCATTTCACCAAAAACTATTTGCAATTTTAACAATATTTAACACCCTACCACTCTCCTGCCCTACCAGCCCCAGGGTGTCAAATATATTATAGCATCATTTATAATACATAAAAAAACGGGGCGGAAAATCCGTCCCGTTTTAATCTGTATTGTATCTCTTTAGTTACCCATCTCTTTCAGCAGCGCATCCAGATTGGGCGTGATGATAATCTCCGTGCGGCGGTTCATAGCCTTGTGCTCCGGGCTGTCGTTGGCCACCTTCGGCGAGAACTCACCATGGCCGCAAGCTTCAATACGCGACGGATTGATGCCCTTGCCATTCTGCAACAGCAGCTTCACGATGGCGGTGGCACGCATCACGCTGAGGTCCCAGTTGTCCTTCACGGCCGTCGAGCCCCTATAGGCGTCGTTGTCCGTATGGCCCTCAACCATAATATTCAGCGTCGAATCCTGCTCCAGCACTTTCGCCAGTTCCTTGATGGCGGAAGCACCCTCTTTCGACACCGTCCAGCTGGCCGACGGGAACATCAGCTTGTTGTCCATCGAGATATACACCTTGCCGTCCTTGGTCTCCACATTGAGTCCCTTGTCGGCAAAGCCCGTCAGAGCCTGGGTCACCGAGTTGCGCACCGCCTCCAGCTCACGCTCTTTGGCGCGCAGCTTGGCCTTGGTGTTGGCCTCCTCGGCCTCCAGCTCTTTTTGTTTGGCAATCAGTTCGCTCTTCTGCAGCTGGAAAGCCTCCTGCTGCTCCGCCAGCTGGGTCTCCTTGGCCTGTAACTCACGCTCCTTATCGTTCAGCTCCTGGGTGCGG
>JAEEGK010009563.1_pt1 | contig 22597 bp, 20 predicted proteins | sample 8958771 | NCBI WGS metagenome assembly JAEEGK01 (sample SAMN16246547, study PRJNA631951) | gut metagenome | biome: gut microbiome; feature: rumen; material: SC-attached | host: Bos | place: Iran: Karaj | collected 2018-10 | reverse complement strand
CCGCCTCGTCTCCGGCCATCAGGTCCGCGATGGCGAGGCCTTTCTCGTTGATGCCGTCCAGCGCGAAGAAGAGGCTGCTCTGGGCCATGTATTGGTTGACGAACCCTTCCGGCAGCCAATCGTTGCCGAAGCCGAAGAACTCCACGTTGAAGGTAGTGATGGTCTCGTAGCCCCGCTTGGGAACGGTGTGCAGGACCAAGCCGGTGGCGGAAGAGAAGTCGAAATTCCGGCCCATCAGGACGCCGTTCTCCGGCGTGCGGGCCGTCAGGGCGGCGCAACCGTACTGGGCCGGAGCAGGCGTCATCGACGGGTGGTAATAGCCCTTCGACAGGAAGTACATGGCATATTCTGCCAACTCCCCGGAGTTCCGGCCTCCGCCGCGGGCGATCAGTTCGTCAAAACCGTCATCGCCCCGGTATTCCATATAATACAGCCCTTCGTCCAGTTTCTCGACGGACATCGCGCCTTTGATTAGCGGCCGAAACTTGGTCCATGTGGCGATTCCGGCAAGGAGCACCAGGGCGAGCAGGCTCCAAAGGACTATTTTGATGATTCTTTTCATTTTCCTGAAGATAGATACTCTTGCAAAGCGTTGACATAGCCTCGGAAGGCCTCCTGACCGGCCGGGGTGATCTGGCAGGTGGTGCGGGGCATCTTGCCCTTGAACCCCTTTTCCACCGTGATGTACCCGGCGGCCGTCAGTTTGTCGATCTGCACGCTGAGGTTCCCGGAAGTCGCGCCGGTCTGCTTCTTGAGGAAAGTGAAATCGGCCTCGTCCACCCCGGCCAGGATGGACATTACCGCCAGCCTGAGCTCCGAATGAAGGAGCGGATCCAACTTGGGGAACATGGCTTACTTGTTCTGGAGTTTCATGATGGCTCCGGTGACGAGCAGGAGGATGCCGCCCAGGGTGAAGATCAGCAGCTGCGCCTCACTCTTGACCAGCATGGCGACGATGGCGCCGCCCACGCCCAGGAGGAAGCCGCAGATGATGATGGGCCAGTTCTTCAGCAGGACACCGGACATGCACTCGGCCAGGCCCAGGATGATGACGATGATGAGCGAAACATTCATCGGCACCAGGAAGATGGCCAGGGCGCTGAGCGTGATGGCGAAAACGCCGAAGACGCGCCACACGCCGGTGAGCATCTTGCTGACCTCGTTCTGCGGGACAGCCACGTCGTATTTGCCCATCATCGCGGCGAGGGGATAGCCGATGACCGGCATGGCGAACCACAGGAAGTTCCATTGCGGCTTTCCGGTCAGATTCCAAAGCAGGTAGATGACCAGGGAGATGGCGGTAAGCAGCGCACCCCAGAGCAGGAAGTACTTGGCGCTGTTGCGAAGGATGCCTTTGCGGCTCTTGTTGAAGGTTTCCGTGATGATCTGAAGGCTCTGCTGAGCGGTCATTTCGTTGTTCTGTTCCATTGTATCAATGATTTAACTGGTTTGCGGAGTCCGGTATGGCTGCGCAGTCCGTCCGAACGCCGATGCAAATATAAACAAGTTTACATTATAAACCAAAATATTTTTGATTTTTTTGCGGGGGCCGTTTCCCGGAGCCTCCCGCAAGTGACAAAAATCATTAAAAACGTTCCCTCCGGCGTGCTCAAGCATTCCGGAGGGAACATTATGGGCCGTTTTTATTACTTGCGGCGTGCTGGGGAGGGGGAGGGTGAGCTACTTGAACACCGTCCGCAGGAGGGCGTCGATGCCTTCGCCGCGCATGCCCTGCTGGACGATCTTGCCGTCAGGACCGAATAGGAAAAGGTGCGGGATGGCCGACACGCCGAACTCCCCGGCGAGCGAGATGGAAGGATCCAACAACTGCGGGTAGTAGATGCCCATGTTGGCCATCGCCTTCTGCGTATTGGGCTGCTGGTCCCGTACCGCGACGCCCAGGACGACCAGGCCTTTGTCCTTATAATCGTTATAGGCTTTCACCACGTAAGGGGTCTCTTCGCGGCAGGGACCGCACCACGAGGCCCAGAAATCGACCAGGACATATTGGCCCTTGCCGACGAAATCGTCCAGGCAGCCCGTGGCCTCGGAGATGGTACTATCGGCCTGCAACTGGATGAGGGGACCCTTGGTCGAACGCGGGGTGGCGGAATAGCCGGCAACCGCGAACAGGAGGGCGGTGGCGACGAGAAGGATAGCGGGGAGTAATCTGTGCTGTTTCATAAGTCAATGCTGCTGTGTCTCACAAAAGTACGTACATCCCGGCAATAATCCAAGAAAGGCACCCCGCGTGGGATGCCTTCCCGTCAGATCCTCGGTTTTTGGATTACGCGGATAATCAGGGAGATGAAGTAGACGATGAAGCCGTAGAAGGTCGGAATCAGGGTCACTTTCAGGCCGCCGCAGAGGACGGCGGGACTGACATCGCCGAACATCTGCAAGACGTTCAGTATCTGGAGAATGCCCATCAGCGTTCCGAAGATGGCGAAGATCAGGGCGCCGATGCCGATTTCCCGCACCCAGCGGGGCGCTTTCCAGGCGGCGATGAGCAGGGCGATGAGAAACAGGGAAATACCGATCATCCAGCCCAGGCCGCCCTCTACGAAGAGTTGCGGAAGCGTCACGCGGGCCCGTTCGATGGTTTCCGGATGGGCGACTCCCAGGGAGTCCACCACATAATAGGTTTCTTCAGAGATCATGGTGTTTGTGTTTTTTGGTTTGATGCAAAGGTAAGGCGTACGTGCGGAATTCTCCAAAGTAGAAACCTGCTCCAGGCCTGTCAAATCCCACTGCAGGGCTTTTCAACTTGTTTACACAAGGGTTTTTGCCTATTTTTGTCCTGAAATGAGACTGCTCGGAAAGATCGCCTACTGGCTCGCGGCGCTTACGCTGCTCTCGGCCATCCTGGTCAGCCTGGACTATTCGCTGGTCCAGGCGGTCCTGATCAGCCTGATCTTCGGCCCCTGCGCCCTCGCGCTTGAATACCTGATGCCCAAGGCCCGCAAGCCGATGGACAAGGTCTATCTATCCCTGGCCGTCCTGGTTGCGGTCATCGTCCTGATCCTGTTCCTTCATTACTCGGTCTGGTCGAGGATCAACCAGTTCGGGAGTCAGGAAACGAAGAACGTTGCCCCGATGTTGATCAACCCGGCTTTCCTGGGGCTGATTCTCACCGTGCTGTCCATCGGCGATTATTACTGGTCCAAGTGGCTGGACAGGCGGTACAAGGAACAAGACCGGACCGTCACTTTCTTCTCCGAGCGAAAAAGCGTGACCTTGCGCCTGGCCGACATCGCCTACGTGGAGTCCAATGACACCGAAGTCCGCATCGTCACGACCGCCGGCGACTCCTATCGCAACAAGACCGGCATCTCCCAATGGGAAAACCTCCTGGGCGACAGCTTCCTCCGCATCCACCGTGCCTTCCTCGTCAATGTGGCCGCAGCTGTCCTCTCCTCGCCGGAAGTCGTTGCCGTTGCAGGGAAGGAACTGCCTGTTTCCCGGAAGTATAAGGAAAACGTCAAGGCGGTCCTCGCCACGGTGCAAGATGCTGGACCGGAGTCTCCCGCAAGTAACAAAAACCTTTGAAAACGTTCCCTCCGGCATGCTGGAGCATCCCGGAGGGAGCAATATGGGCCTTTTTTGTTACTAGTGGCGTGCTGCTGCGATGGGATGCCGGTTCGTACCTGTCAGATCCTCGGCTTCCGGATGATGCGGAGGATGAGGGAGATGATGTAGACGATGGTGCCGTAGGCAGCGGGGATCAGGCCGCAAGGGATGGCTCCCCAGATGATGTACGTGTCCACATCGGGGGCGCAATCTACAATGGCATTGGCCATGGCCATGAATTCACAGACTGTCCATAACCATCCGGTGGCCAGCGCGACAAGGCCTGTTTCCTTGACCCAGGCGGGCGCTTTCCAGGCGATGAAGAATAACGCAATCAGAAGCAGCGTGATCACGCCGATGCCGAAAGGATCGGCAGACGAGACGAATTTGAATAAATGGGAGGCGATGAGCATGGTGATTCATTTTTTGGGGGTTGAACAATGGGGTTCGGAATTCCTTGTTGCAAAGGTACGCACAAAGCAGGTAAACCTGCAAAGTTGAATCCATATAACCGTCCGTTAAAACCCACTGACCGGTACTACGCGCATGCTGTGCGGCTTGCTTTCATAGAGGATTGTTGTATTTTTGTACCAGGAATGAAGAAGATAGCCATCACCGTCGCTTATTGGTTGGCTGCCATCTTATTGACGGCCATCCTGCTGACCAGCCTGGATTACGACCTGGGTCATGCCGTGATCATGTCCCTGTCTTTCCTGCCGGCTGCCATGACCCTGTCTTTTTTCCTGCCCAAAGTGGAAAGAACGAAGGACGGAAAAGAGCGCCTGATGAACTCCGCGTTCATTATCCTGGGTGTGATGACGGCGACGTTCTTCTTGATTTATCTCTTCCAGCTCCTGTTCATCCTCGTCATCGACCGTGCCAAGTCTCCGTCCTGGGACCTGCCGTCCATGCTGTGGAATCCCGTCTTCGTGGCGGCGGTCCTGGCCATCTTGGCTTATGGGCATTATCGATTGACGAAATGGCTGGAAAAGCGCTTTCCTTCGGACCACCCGATCACTTTCACTTCCAATTATAAGAAAGTTTCCATGAGGAAGGCGGACATCCTCTACGTGGAATCGCGTGATTTAGAGGTATGGTTGTTTACCCGTGACGGCCAGCAATACCGCAACAAGACCGGCATCAACCAATGGGAAAACCTCCTGGGCGACGGCTTCCTGCGCATCCATCGTGCATTTTTGGTCAATGTGGCCGCCTCCGTCCTTTCCTCGCCCGAAACCGTCCATCTTGGCGAAACCCAGCTTCCCGTTTCCCGGAAGTACAGGGAAAATGTCAAAGCGGTCCTGGCCACTTCACAGGATGCTGGCCCGGAGCCTCCCGCAAGTAACAAAAACCTTTGAAAACGTTCCCTCCGGCGTGCTCGAGCATCCCGGAGGGAACGATATAGGCCGTTTTTGTTACTTGCGGCGTGCTGCTGCGATGGGATGCCGGTTCGTACCTGTCAGATCCTCGGCTTCCGGATGATGCGGATGACAAGGGAGATGAAATAGACGATGAGGCCGTAGATGGGGGGAATGAGGCCACAGTAGAAACCACCGGCCAGGGCGGGCTGTCCCACGAACTCTTCAGACCCCTGCACGAGCCGGGCGACCATCGCGAATTCGATGAGCGTATAGATCAAGGAAAAGACGAGGCCGGCGATGCCGATTTCCTTGACCCAGGCCGGGGCTTTCCAGGCCGCGAAGAAAAGGGCGATGAGAAACAGGGTGATTCCGCACATTCCGATGGGACCACCGGAGACGAACCACTGAAAGGGAGAAGTTGTTTAGAACGACATGGCGATACTTGTTAAGGTTTGACAACGGGTTCGGAATTCCTTGTTGCAAAGGTACGGACGAAGGGAGGAATTTTGCAAAGTTGAATCGGCCTGACCGACGGTCAAATCCCCTCAACCTGTCCTCCACAGGATCTGAAAGCGTTGATTTCCCGTAATATTCCGTATTTTTGCAGGTGAGATGAAGAAGGTATGCCTCATTGTCGGATACTGGTTGGCCGCCATCCTTTTGACGACCCTCCTGCTTTTGAGTCTGGATTATGACCTGTGGGTAGCGGTGGCGATGAGCCTGACGTTCCTCCCGTCGGCCATGGCCCTGTCTTTCTTCCTGCCGAAAGTGGACCGGGCCAAGCGCCGTAACCAGCGCATCCTGGACACCATCTTCATCATCCTGGGGGTCATGACGACCGCCTTCCTGTTCATTTACGTCACGCAGTTCTTGACCTATTCCTCCATCGGCCCCACCGGGTTTCCCGAATGGGACCTGCCGTCCATGCTGGGGAATCCCATTTTTGTTGCCGCGGTCCTAGCCCTCCTGGCCTATGGGAATTACAGGTTGGAAAGATGGCTGGAGAAGCGGTTTCCTTCGGATCGCCCCATCGTTTTCACCTCCGATTATCATCGGGTTTCGGTGAAGAAAGAGGATATCCTTTATGTAGAATCGCGCGATTCGGAGGTATGGGTGTTCACCCGGGACGGAAATCAATACCGCAACAAAACCGGCATCAACCAATGGGAAAACCTCCTGGGCGACGGCTTCCTGCGCATCCATCGTGCGTTTCTGGTCAATGTGATGGAATCCGTCCTTTCCTCGCCCGAAACCGTTCATCTTGGCGAAACCCAGCTTCCCGTTTCCCGGAAGTACAGGGAAAATGTCAAAGCGGTCCTGGAAACTGCGCATGGCAATTGACGGCGGCTTATGGCTTAGCATGCCCCCCGCTCATGATTGCTTCAACTTGTTCTTTGAGGAGGGGGACATCCACCAGGGCAGTATGCCAAAGCAGTTCCGGTAGAATGGTTGCATAGCCATGCACGAGGACGTGCCGCATACGGATGATGTCGTTCCAGGGTATGTGGCTCCACTTTTCCTTAAACTCCAGCGAAAGCATGCAGGCCGCTTCCCCGATGATTTCCACGTTCTTGACGACGGCGAAATAGCGAAGTTTATCGGAGGATAACTGTTCTTGCGTGTGTCCTTCAGTGAAGGATAGGATGTTGTTCGCGGCTTGAATAATGTCTTGCAGCCGGCCGTAGTCGCGTTCAGGCTCTCTCATAAACGAGTACTTTGTCGCGGTTGACACTCTCCTGAGCGAAGGGCTTTATGCTGTCTTTTGCCACTAGGTCGACCTTGCGGCCCAGCAAGGCTTCCAGCCGGTTGATCATTCCGGCATACTGCAGAAGCCCGATGGGGGAGGAAGTGTCCAGATCGACGAGTATATCGACATCGCTGTCCGGCCTTTCCTCCATTCTTGAGAAGGAACCGAAGACCCAGGCTCGTTTCACAGGTTCCTGCCGGAAACAATCTTGAATGGTACGGACCGTGGCAATCCGGTTATGGTCGATTCGATCCAGCCGGCTGCGGATTTCTTCCTTCTTCCCCTTTCTGCCGGCATACCGGAGCAGTCGGGACGTATTGATGGGGTACAGTTCAAATGCCCGTTGGAATTCTCGCTGGATGTCTTGGTCTGTCAGGGTGGCGTACTCTTTGTCTGCGTCATAGTCAACCAGGCGCTTTTCCAGATTCGGTATCAGGACACCATCATTCTCAAAAACCGGGGATTCGGAAATGAGAGGCTTCACCAAGATGAAGTCATGCAGATCCTCCATCATCGGATAGGCGTTACGAATCAGCGCGACATCCTGGAAGCGCTGCTTCAGAACGGACCTGACCGATTCACATTTACTTCTGGGAATCTCCACAATCAGATTCCTGCCAGTATCCGTGATGCAATGATCCATTCCGACAAAGGCCTCTTTCAGCGAATCCGCCACGGCCCTCATCCTGGGTGTTATGATGCACTTGTATTCCATGTCTATGTTTTGGAACAAAGATAAACGTTTTTGGCAATATTTCAAAGAAATTGCCAACAGCCGTTTTGAAGGAGTATGCTACAGGTAACAAAAACCTTTGAAAACGTTCCCTCCGGCGTGCTGGAGCATTCCGGAGGGAACAATATGGGCCTTTTTTGTTACTTGCGGCGTGCTGCGAGTCAGATTCTTCTCTTGTTTCCCCGAGAGGTGCCCGTATAGGTCCATCGATTGGACCTGTATGAGCAAAAAGGACGAAAATCGCTTGTATAGGTCCACCGATTGGACCTATGAAAGCACGCGTGCGGTCGAAAAACGGAAAATCGTCAGCGGCGGGGGGTGGAAGGGTGCCCAGGCCGCGACATGCGGCCGAACAGGGCACGAGAAAGGCTCCCTCGAGGGGAGCCTTTCTCGTGCCCAGAGCGGGGCTCGAACCCGCACGTCTTTAAGGGACACTGGATTTTGAGTCCAGCGCGTCTACCAATTCCGCCATCCGGGCAGGGGATGGTCTCGGGGAGAGACGGATTGCAAATGTACCTCAAAAATGGGGAATTGCCAAATTTTTCAAGTATCTTTGTATTCTTATGGAGAAGGAGTATATCGTTACCGTCGATGGGAAGCCGGCCGGCCGGGTGGTCGGTCGCGAACGGCTGGGGGAGATCGCCCCGCTGGTGGCGGAAGAGTCGGAAGTGTTCGTCGTCTATGATGCGAACGCGGCCGAGGTGGCGGCCGAGGTGATCGAGGCCGTGCCCGGCGTGCGTGGGAGCATTGCCATCGAGACGTCCGAGGAGGACAAATCCATGGACACGGTCCTTCTCATCGTCCGTTCGCTGCTGGAGGCGGGGGCGTCCCGGAAGGCGCTGGTGCTCGCTGTCGGCGGCGGCATCACAACGGACCTGGCGGGATTCGCTGCGTCCATCTACAAGCGTGGTGTGCGGTATGCCAATGTCCCGACGACCCTGCTCGCCCAGGTCGATGCGGCCGTAGGCGGCAAGACGGGGGTCAATTTCGACGATTATAAAAACATGCTGGGCGTGATTGTCCAGCCGGTCTTCACGTTCGTATGCGCCGATGCGCTGCGCACGTTGCCGCGCCGCGACTTCCTGTCGGGGGCGGCGGAACTGCTGAAGACTTTCCTCATCGAGAACGAAGACGACCACTACGGCCGCGCGGTGCGCTGGCTGGCCGAGGGCGGCGCCTCGGCCGAGCTCCAGGAGCTCGCGCTCGCTGCCGCCGGCGTGAAGGCCGCCATCGTCTCGCGCGACCCGTTTGAGGCCGGCGAACGCCGGAAGCTCAACCTGGGCCATACCTTCGCCCACGCCATCGAGCACGAAGCGCTCCGGCGCGGGGACGACATCACGCACGGCGAAGCCGTCGCGATGGGCATCGTCCTCGCCGCCCGGCTCTCCGATGCGCTGGGCGTGTCGGCCGGCCTGGAGGCCCGCCTGACGGCGGACTTCGCCGCCGCCGGCCTCCCCACCCGGGCCCCCTACCCGGTGGAAACCCTCGCCGGCGCCATGGACAAGGACAAGAAGGCCGAGGGCTCGCTCGTGCACTTCGTCCTCGCGGAGCGCATCGGCTCCGTCCTCATCCGCGACCTGACCGTCGCAGAAGCGCTTAAAGCATTGACATTATGATTTGTACATCCATACAAGGCAAGACGCTGGAGGAGATCCTGGAGATCCTGGAAAGCGGGGAAGTGGAGATGGCGGAGATCCGGCTGGATTTTTGCGACCTGGACGAGGAGGAGATCGAAGAGCTCTTCACGCAGTCGGACGTGCCGCTCATCGCGACCAGCCGGATCGCCAGCCTCGCGCAGCGCGTCGCCGCGGAAGGCGACCTGCTTGACGATGCCGGCAAGGTGCTCTCCGAGCAGGGGCTTTATGCCTCCCAGCCGCGCAAGGGCCGCAATCCGGCCGAAGAACTCGCTGAAAACCAGCTGCTCAAGGCCATCGAGGCCGGTGCTAAATACGTGGACCTGGAAGTGGAGGCTCCGCCCATGATGGGCCGCAAGATCCGCCAGGCTTGCCAGGAATACGGCACCATGCTCATCCGCTCGTTCCACGATTTCGAAGGAACGCCGCCGGAAGCCACGCTGCTGTCCCTCCTGGAAAAAGGCCGACGCTTCGGGGGTGAAGTGGTCAAAATCGTGACCACGGCCTCTTGCAAGGCCGATGCGGGCCGCGTCCTCGCCCTTTACCGCGAGGCCGAGCCCGGCACGCTCGTGGCATTCTGCATGGGCCCGGAAGGCCGGGAGTCCCGGCTGGAAGCCCTCAAGCAGGGCGCGCCGTTCACCTACGCCTGCCTCACGGCGGAAGAGGCCACGGCCCCGGGCCAGTGGACCGCCGCCGAGATGGACGAGGCTGTCTATGGCAACTTCCGTTTCATCGGCACGGACGAGACGCTCGAGATGCCGGCGTCCAAGAGCTTCGCGCAGCGGGCGATCATCGCCGCGGCGCTCGCCCAGGGCACCTCGCACCTCACCGGCTATTCCCCCTGCGGGGACAACGAATCGGCCCTCGCCGCGGCCCGGAAACTGGGCGCGCGGGTGACCGTGAACGGCTCCGAACTGGAAATCACGGGCATCGGTGCCTTTGAGAACTGCCTGTCCATCAGCGAGATGCCGGTGGGCGAGTCGGGTTTCCTCACCCGAATGATCATCCCGGTCCTGTCGGTCATCGCCGACGGCCCGGTCCGTGTCACGGGTGAAAAAACCCTCCTCGGCCGCCCCCTCGCCGGTGCGCACGACATCATGGCCTCGTTCGGAGTGCGGCTCGTCCCGGAGAACATTCCGGAAGAAAGCCGCAAGGGCGACTGCTTCATCCCGCTGACCGTCAAGGGACCGCTGGTCCCGGGCCGGGCCGATGTGTCCGGCAAGGGCGGATCGCAGCTCATTTCCGGCCTGCTGGCGGCCCTGCCGCTCGCCGGGAACCGGTCCACGGTCTATGTCCATGACCCCCGCAGCATCCCCTACATGTTCATCACCGTGGACGTGCTCCGCAAGTTTGGCATCGAGATCGGCTCGGAGATGGAAGGGGGCGACGATTTCCTGCAGACGCAGGACTGGACCCTGTGCACCGGTCTGACCTTCAAGATGCGTGGCCAGCAGCATTATCATGCGGCGGATTTCCGCATCGAGGGCGACTGGTCCGGCGCTGCGAACTTCCTCGTGGCCGGCGCCATCTTCGGCGACGTGGAAGTGGAAGGGCTGGACACCCAGTCCCTCCAGGCCGACATTTCCATCATGGACATCCTGATGGACGCCGGGGCGAGCATGTCCCAGCTGGAAGGCGACACGCCCACGACCGGCCCTATCCACGTGGCCCGCGCGCCGCTCTGCGCCTTCGAAACCGACTTGAACAACTGCCCGGATCTCTTCCCGATCGTGGCCGTGCTGGCCGCCTTCTGCCCGGGAGAGAGCCGCATCCGCGGCGTGGAGCGCCTTCGCCACAAGGAGACCGACCGCGCTGCCGCGATCGTGGACATGCTCACGCAGATGGGGGTTCCCGTCCAGGTCGACGAGGACGAAATGACCATCGAAGGCATGTCCCTCCCGCAGCGTCTCCTGACCGGTAAACTCCTCAAGGGTGGATCCTATACTTCCCACGCCGACCACCGGATGGTGATGGCCCTCAAAGTGGCGGCGCTCGGCGCGGACGGCCCCGTGGACATCGACGACACCGCCTGTGTCGCCAAATCATTCCCGGGTTTCAACGATTTATTTGACAAACTATGAACGCTTTTGGTAACATATTCAGAGTGAGTATTTTCGGCGAATCGCACGGCGAGCAGATCGGCGTGGTCGTGGACGGCCTCGCACCGGGCATTCCCCTCAGTGAGGCGGATTTCACGGCGGACATCGCCCGCCGCCGGAGCGGCGCGAAGGGGACGACCCCGCGCGTAGAGGCCGATGAGCCGCAAATCCTCAGCGGTGTTTATGACGGTTACACGACCGGAGCCCCACTCGCCATCGTTTTTCATAATACGAATACGAAGAGCCAGGACTACGAGGCCCTGCTGAATGTCCCGCGTCCCGGCCATGCGGACTACACCGCGAACCTCAAGTACGGCGGCTTTCAGGATCCGCGCGGCGGCGGCCATTTCTCCGGCCGCCTGACGCTCCCGGTCGTCGCCGCCGGCGTCATCGCGAAGAAACTGCTCTTCGCGACCATCGCCGGTGCCACCCGCGGCCGCGTCCAGTTCCGCTGCGACGCCCGCCTTGTCGAAATCGGCGGAATCGCCGACCCGGCGCAGTGGGACGCTGCTTTGGACCAGGCGCAGAAGGAGGGCGATTCGCTCGGCGGCGTCGTGGAGTGCGTCGTTTCCGGCGTCCCCGCCGGGCTCGGTGAGCCCTTCTGGGACAGCGTGGAATCCCGCCTCGCACACGCCCTCTTCGCCATTCCCGGCGTCCGCGGCGTGGAATTCGGCGACGGCTTTGCCGCCGCCCGGATGAAGGGTTCCGAGCACAACGACGTCTATGCTCCCGCCGGTTGCGGCGGCCATGGACACGGCGGCGGCCATGGACACGGCGGCTGCCATGAACATGGCGCCGATCACGAAGGTTGCTGCCACGAACACGGTGAAGGCGAAGGTTGCTGCCACGGCGGCGAACAGCATGACCACGAGGGCGGTTGTTGCCACGGCGGTGGCCACGAAGGCGGTTGCCACGAGCATGGCGGCCATGAAAGCGGCTGCTGCGGCCACCACCGCAACCGCCTGGTGACGCCTGCCACGAATCACGCCGGCGGCGTGAACGGCGGCATCACCAACGGCAATCCGCTGGTGTTCCGCGTAGCCTTCAAGCCTACTTCCAGTATCGCCAAAGCCCAGGAGACGTACGATTTCGCCAAGGGCGAGATGACGTCCCTGCAGGTCCCCGGCCGCCACGACACCTGCTTCGCCCTGCGCACACCCGTCATCGTGGAGGCGATGGCTGCCATCGTCCTGGCGGACCTCGTCGGAATGGCCTGAGCCCATGTCTGAAAAAAACACTATCTTTGTTAATTGCCGCCTGAAAGGCGAGGATTATGAGCGATAGCGATAAAGTCATACAGGAATTCACCTCCGGGGAGTACAAGGAAGGCTTCGTGACCGATGTGGAACAGGAATTCGTTCCCAAGGGCCTGAACGAAGAGATCATCCGTACCATCTCCCGCCTCAAGGAGGAGCCGGACTGGCTTCTTGAGTTCCGACTGGATGCGTTCCGGAAATGGCAGGCGATGGAAATGCCCCGCTGGCCCCATCTGGACCTGCCCGAGATCGACTTCCAGGATATCATCTACTATGCCGCTCCCAAGAAGGACAAGGACCGGCCGAAGGAAATCGACCCGAAACTGGCCGAGACCTTCGAGAAGCTGGGCATTCCGCTCAAGGAGCGCGACGTGCTCGCCGGCGTGGTCGCCGTCGACGCCGTCTTCGATTCCGTCTCCGTCACGACGACCTTCCGCAAGACCCTCGCGGAGAAAGGCATCATCTTCTGCTCGTTCTCCGAGGCGGTGAAGGAACATCCGGACTTGGTGCGTAAGTACCTCGCCACGGTGGTCCCGTCCGGTGACAACTATTTCGCGGCCCTGAACAGCGCCGTGTTCTCCGACGGGTCCTTCTGCTACATCCCCAAGGGGGTGCGCTGCCCGATGGACCTGTCCAGCTATTTCCGCATCAACGCGAAGGGCACCGGCCAGTTCGAGCGCACGCTCATCGTGGCCGACGAGGGCTCCTTCGTGAGCTATATGGAAGGCTGCACCGCGCCGATGCGCGACGAGCAGCAGCTCCACGCCGCCGTGGTGGAAATCATCGTGGAGAAGGATGCCGATGTCAAATACTCCACCGTCCAGAACTGGTATCCCGGCGATGCGGAGGGCAAGGGCGGCATCCTGAACCTCGTCACCAAGCGCGGCATCTGCAAGGGGGACGGGGCGCACCTGAGCTGGACCCAGGTGGAAACGGGCTCCGCCATCACCTGGAAGTACCCGTCCACGATCCTGAAAGGCGACAACACCGCCTCGGAGTTCTATTCCGTCGCGGTCACGAACAACTTCCAGCAGGCCGACACGGGCACGAAGATGGTCCATCTCGGCCGGAACACCAAGAGCCGCATCGTCTCCAAGGGCATCTCCGCCGGCCGCAGCCAGAACAGCTACCGCGGCCTTGTGCGGATGGGCGCCGGGGCGAAGAACGCCCGCAACTATTCGCAGTGCGACAGCCTTCTCATCGGCTCCAAATGCGGAGCCCATACCTTCCCGGTTATCCGCTCTGACAACCCGACGGCGATCGTCGAGCACGAAGCGACGACCTCGAAGATCAGCGAGGACCAGCTGTTCTACTGCAACCAGCGCGGCATCGGCCCGGAAGAGGCCGTGGGCCTGATCGTGAACGGCTATGCCCGGGAAGTCCTTTCCCGTCTGCCCATGGAGTTCGCGGTGGAGGCGCAGAAACTGTTGCAAGTGTCACTTGAAGGATCGGTCGGATGATGGAGTGGCTTGATATCGTGATCTTTACCCTGGGCGGGAAGCCGGTGCTGCTGGTGGATTTCATCAGCTCGCTGCTGGGGCTTACCTGCGTTTTCCTCGCGGGCCGGAACTCGAAGTACAACTTCTGGGTGGGCTACCTGTACACGGCCGCCTTGTTCTTCCTGTTCTGGTCCCGGAACCTGTACGCGAACCTGCTGCTCCAGCCCATCTCGCTCGCCATCAACGTGTTCGGTCATTGGCGCTGGACGCATCCGAAGGAGGAGGAACGCTCGTCGGAGGATGCGAACAAGCTGAAAGTCAGCATGCTGACCTGGCCGCAGCGCGGATTCACCGTCGCGGCGATCCTCGTCATCGCCCTCCTCTGGGGCTGGGTGATGAAGACCTTCTTCCCGGCCAATCCGGCCCCGTACCTGGACTGCTGCGTGACGGTCCTCATCCTCACGGCGCAGCTCCTGTCGGCCCTCAAGAAGTGGGACTGCTGGATGGCCTGGCTGATCGTGAACATCACCCAGATCATCCTCCATGTGAGCGTGGGGAACGTGTTCATGCCGATCGTGTGCGGCCTGTACCTGGTGAACGGCCTGTGGTCGCTGTATTCCTGGATGAAATTGTACAAGAAAAATGGATAAACTGCTCGAAATAAAGAACCTGCACGCCCGGATCGGGGAGAAGGAGATCCTCCGCGGCATCGACCTTTCCATCGGCCGGGGCGAAATCCACGCGGTGATGGGCCCGAACGGGGCGGGAAAGTCCACCCTGAACGCCGTTCTCACCGGCCGCCCGGACTATGAAGTGACGGAAGGAAGCATCGTCTACGACGGCAAGGATTTGCTGTCGATGGCGCCTGAAGAGCGCAGCTGGGCGGGTATCTTCCTGAGTTTCCAGTATCCCGTGGAGATTCCCGGGGTGACGATCACCGCTTTCATGAAGGCGGCCGTCCAGGCCCGCCGGAAGGCGCAGGGCCTGCCGGAAATGAAGACCCCAGAGTTCCTGAAACTCCTCAAGGAGAAGATGGCTTTCGTGCAGATGAAGCCCGAATTCGCCAAGCGCGAAGTGAACGTGGGCTTCTCCGGCGGCGAGAAAAAACGCAACGAAATCTTCCAGATGGCCCTTCTGGACCCGACCCTGTCCATCCTGGACGAGACGGATTCCGGCCTGGACGTGGACGCGCTCAAGATTGTGGCGGACGGTGTGAACGCGCTCCGCTCGCCGGAGAAATCGGCCATCATCATCACGCACTACCAGAAACTCCTGGAGTATGTCCGTCCGGATGTCGTGCACGTCCTCAAGGACGGCCGCATCGTCCGCACGGGCGGCCCCGAGCTCATCGAGGCGATTGAAAAACAAGGCTTTGACCAGTTCTGATGGGATACGGTAATTACAAAGATCCTTTCGAGATTTCTCCACGCGCTTCGCTTGGTCGAAATGACAGGACGCCCACTGTCATTTCGAGCGGAGCCGAAGGCGGAGTCGAGAAATCTTTTTACACCGTCGGGGCGGGGGAGAAACTCGAACTGACGTTCGTGGTGCTTCCCGGGGAATCCCGCGACATCGACGTCGCCATCGACCTGGTGGGCGAGGGGGCGGAGGTGTCCTTGAAGGGGCTATACCTGTGCGGCGGCGACGAACGGGTGAATTTCCACATCCTGATGCACCATCGCGCGGGCGGGTGCGTATCGCACCAGTTGTTCAACGGTATCGCGGGCGGCACGTCCCGGGTGACCTTCGACGGCCGCATCATCGTGGCCCCGGACGCCCAGCAGACGGAAGCCTATCAGGAAAACCACAACATCGTCCTCTCGGACGGGGCCCATGTGGAGACGACTCCGCAGTTGGAAATCTATGCCGACGACGTGAAGTGCTCGCATGGTGCCACCACCGGCCGCCTGGACGAGGATGCGTTGTTCTACATGCGCACCCGCGGCGTCCCCGAGGCGGAAGCGAAGGTCCTGCAGATGATTTCCTTCCTCGCGGCCGTCACGCCCGAGGACCGGAAGGAAGAAGTTGAAAAGGCGGTCAATCAAATTGTGTAACCAGATATGCGGAAGCTTTGGCGCATAGGTCTTTTGCTGGCGGTGGCCCTCGGGGCGGCGGCCTGCAGACCGGCGCCGCGCCCGGACCGGGCGACGCAGCAGCTTCTGCTCGAACTGGACGGTTACATCAGCGCCAGCAACATGTACGTGGCCCGTAAACTGGACCAGATGGACGCGCTGGGCAAGTTGGCCCGCTCTACGCGGGACCCGCTCCGCCGGTATGAACTGGAGATGAACATCGCCCGGGAGTTCTTCGCCTTCAGCTTCGACTCTACCCAGTTCTATCTCAAGCACTGTCAGGAGCTGGCCCGGGATGTGCTGGAGGATCAGGACCTGTACAATGAAACGTCCGTCCAGCTGGGACACCTGTATGCCAAGGCCGGCAGCTACCTGGAAGCCTCCCAGCTGTTGTACGGCGGCCTCGACACGACCACCTTCTCTCCGGCCCTGATGGCCGAGTACGTTTGGGACCTGTATGATTTCAGCAAGGACCTGGCCGGCAACTCCGGGATGGTGGAGAAACTGTCCATCCCTCCGGATTCGTCGTTCCGTCCCCGTCTGTACCAGCTGTTGCCCAAGGATTCCGACCGCTGGCGCTCCGTACTGCGGGACGACCTGATGGAACAGGGCCGTCTTGCTTCCGCCGACAGCGTGAACCGCCTGTTGCTCTCGACCGTGAAACCGGAGGAACGGAATTACGCCATCTTCGCCTTTTTCCAGTCGGAAATCGAGAATATGCGGGGGAATCAGCCGGAACGGATCGCCTGGCTCATCCGTTCTGCGGAATGCGACATCGTGAACGCGGTGAAGGACTATGCGTCCTTGACCATGGTGGCGCAAAACATCCTGCCCTTGGACGTGGACCGTTCGTTCCGCTATCTCCGGATGGCGCAGGAGGATGCGGTGCTGTACAATGCCAAACTGCGCCCCTGGCAGATTTCCCGCTTCCTGATGGATGTGGAGAATGCCTATTCCGTCCGCCAGGACCGGCAGAACAAGACGGGGATCATTTCGTCCATCCTGCTGGCCGTCCTGGTGCTGGTGCTGTCCCTGATCACCTATTTCCTGGTCGTCCGCTCCCGAAAACTTACCCGCATGCAGAAGGCTCTTGCCGAAAGCAATGTCCAATTGGCGGCGGCCAATGAAGAGCTCAGTGTCCTGAACCGGCAGATTTCCAAGGCCGACAAGGTGAAGGATGCCTATATCATGGACTTCCTGCAGGGCCTGTCAGAGCAGGTGGCCCTGATCCGTTCCCAGGACAACCGGTTCCGGAACCTGCTGAAGCAGGGCAAGTCGGACCAGCTCTTCCGCGAACTGGCCATTTCCGAGCGTTCGGAGAAGGCGCTGGAGGATTTCTACCGCAAGTTCGACGAGACGTTCCTGGCCCTGTATCCGGACTTTGTGGAGCAGTTCAACGCCCTGTTACAGGAGGATGCACGGATCGTTCCGCCTCCCGGAAGGCTCTCGACAGAGCTCCGGATCTTCGCCCTGATCCGCCTCGGCGTGGACGATTCCAAGAAGATCGCCACGATGCTGGATTACTCCGTCAGTACCATATACAACTATAAGGTATTCGTCAAGAACGCGGCCCTCGGCGACCGCGACAAGTTCGAGGAACGGGTAAAAATGATCGGGAAGTAGTGGATTATTGATTCTCATTCCACTACTTTTTTTGCCTATTAAAAACTTTTAATTAGCTGTCTTACAATAAGATAGCTACTACTTTGCGGTACTTTTATTTTCCTATGCGCGTGGGGTATGCTTGCCCGGTGTAATTTTGCGGTGGACCTTGTGTCAGAACACAACTCATTTAACAATAACCAACGCACAACCAAACCAATCGCGTATGAAAAAATTTGCTTCCCTAATCCTTGCATTAGGATTGAGCCTGGCAGCATGGGCGCAGAACGTCACCGTGAGCGGTGTCGTCCTCGACGATGCGCGCCAGCCGATTGTCGGCGCATTCGTCGTCGAGCAGGGAACCAGCAACGGTACCGTGACCGGTGTGGACGGAGCCTTCTCCTTCCGCGTGGCCCCGGGCGCCGTCCTGGAGATCTCCTGCATCGGCTATGTAACCCAGACCGCTCCGGCCACGCCGGACCGCATCATGGAGATCCTCCTCGCCGAGGATGCCGAGATGCTGGAAGAGACGGTCGTCATCGGTTACGGCGTCCAGAAGAAATCCGTGGTGACGGCTTCTATCTCCTCGGTGACCGCCGATGACTTGAAAGTCCAGTCCCAGAACCGGGTGGATAACATGCTCCAGGGCATGACCTCCGGTGTCCAGGTCACCCAGAATTCCGGTGCCCCGGGCGCCAGCTCCACGGTCATCGTCCGCGGTGTCGGCTCCATCAACCATGCGTCCCCGCTGTACATCGTGGACGGCATGCCTGCCGGCAGCATCGACTACATCAATCCGAACGATATCGAGCGTATCGACGTCCTCAAGGATGCCGCTTCCGCCGCCGTTTACGGTGCCCGCGCGGCTGACGGTGTGGTCCTCGTGACCACCAAGTCCGGCTCGGAAGGCAAGACCGTCGTCAACTACAACTTCTCCTACGGTATGCAGAATCCCTGGCGCAAGCCCGCCGTGCTGAACGCCACCGAATATGCGATCATGATGAACGAGGGCCAGCTCAACGCGGGCAACGCGCCCATCTATGACGATCCCTATTCCCTCGGAAAGGGCACCGACTGGGTGGAGGCCATCTTCGACAAGAACGCCCCCATCGTCAAGCATGACCTGAACGTTTCCGGCGGCAACAGCCGGATCAACTACAGCGTTTCCGGCGGTTATCTCACCACCAAGGGTACCATCGGCGGCCGTTTCGACCAGTCCTACTATGACAGAATGACCCTGCGCGAGAACATCGGCATCACCCTGTTCGACCATTCCGCCTCCCGCAACTGGCTGAACAAGCTCACCATCAGCAACCAGGTCTCCTTCGCGCACATCAAGTCCGCCGGCATCTCGGCCAACTCCGAGTACGGTTCCCCGCTGGGCTCCGCCCTGGGCATGTCCCCGCTGGATCCCATCTATGCCGACGAAGCCGAAGAGGCGCGTTACCGCTCCCTCTATCCGGCCGGCTATCCGTATATCATCCGTAACAGCGAAGGCGTCGCCTACTTCATCGCCGACGGCGGTACTTATAATGAGCAGGCCAACCCGATCGCCATGCTGGACCGCCCGCACGGCTACAGCAGCACCGACAAGATCGTCGGCGGCCTGACCACCGAACTCCAGCTCATCGACGGCCTGAAGTTCCGCAACGCCGTCACCCTGGACCTCTCCTATGTCTACGGTCACAGCTACACCAAGCAGTATTTCCTGACCTCCAAGAGCTACAGCCTGGATACCGTCACGGATACCAAGGTGTATGACAAGGACGGTAAGGAGTCCACCGTTTCGAAGATCAACTACGGTTCCTCCGCTTCCCAGAGCATGAACCGCTACTACAGCTATCAGGTGGAAAACACCCTGACTTATGACAAGGTGTTCGGCAAGCACGCCCTGAACGTGGTGCTCGGCCAGTCCGCCTACATGTCCTCCTCTTCCTATCTGGGCGCATCCGCCCTCGGCCTCGTCTATCCCGACGATCCCTGGAAGATCAGCGTGGACAACACCCTCGGCCAGCAGAAGGACGGCGACCGCAACGGTTGGGGCCGCTGGAATTCCATTCCTTACAGCATCCTTTCCTACTTCGGCCGTGTCTCCTACAACTTCGACGAGCGTTTCCTGGCCCAGGCGACCGTCCGCCGGGACGCTTCCTCCCACTTCGGCCCCAGCAACAAGTGGGGTACCTTCCCGTCCGCTTCCCTGGGCTGGAACATCAAGAACGAGGAATTCCTGAAGTACAACCCCTTCGTGTCCATGGCCAAGCTCCGCGCCTCCTGGGGTATCAACGGTAAGGACAACCTGGGCGACTTCCTGTATGCCGTGTACTCCCAGTCCGGCAACAACTACGTCTTCGGTTCCGGCGCCAACGGCACCGAGAGCATCAACATCGGCGTGAAGGCCTCCGGCCTCGCGAACCCGAACGCCAAGTGGGAGCAGTCCATCCAGACCGACTTCGGTGTGGACCTGGGCTTCCTGGGCAACCGGATCACCGCCACCCTCGACTACTACATCAAGGATGCCTCCGGCATGCTGATGGAGATGCAGGTCCCGACCTATGCGGGCGACTCCGCCCCGACCGGTAACGTGGGCACGATGCGCAACCACGGTATCGAGATGGATTTCGGCTTCCGCGGCGCCATCGCTGACTTCAACTACGGCATCAAGGCGAACGCTTCCTACAACGTCAACAAGCTCACCAAGCTCGCCGACGATTCTTCCTACATCATCACCTCCAGCCACAAGATCGGTTCCCTGACCCGCGGTGAAGTGGGTGAAGTGTTCCCGTACTTCTGGGGTTGGAAGACCGACGGCGTGTTCCAGAACTGGGACGAGATCAACAGCTATGTGAACGCCGAGGGCAACAAGATCCAGCCCAACGCGCAGCCCGGCGATTTCCGCTGGAAGGATATCAACAACGACGGTGTCATCAATGACGACGACCGCACGAAGCTGGGCAAGGGTATTCCTGACTGGACCTTCGGCCTGACGCTTACCATGGACTGGAAGGGCTTTGACTTCAGCATGCTCCTCCAGGGCCAGCTCGGCGCCCAGACGCTCAATGTCACCCGCCGTACCGACCTGTACTACATCAACCTCCCGAAGTCCATCCTCAACCGCTGGACCGGCGAAGGTTCCACCAACAAGTATCCCCGCTTCGCCTTTGATTCGGCCAACGAGAACTACCGCGTCTCCGACTACTGGATGGAGGACGCCTCGTTCCTGCGTGCCCGTAACATCCAGCTGGGTTACACCCTGCCTCAGCGTCTCACCAAGCTCGCCTTCATCTCCCGCCTGAGAGTGTATGGACAGGTGGAGAACGCTTTCACCCTCACCAAGTACACCGGTTGCGATCCGGAAGTGTCCGGCGGTTTCCGCGAAGTGGGTGTGGACCGCGGTGTCTATCCCCAGAACAGGACCGTCACCTTCGGTGTCAATGTAACTTTCTAACAGACTACGGACATGAAAAAGATAGTTTTTGCACTCAGTGCCCTCGCCGTCCTGCTGACTGCCTGCTCCAAGGATTTCATCAATCCCCGGCACAACAGTTCCGAACCGCTTGACGAGTATTTCAACACGCCGGAGCGCCTCTTCCAGTGCCTGGTGGCCGCCTACGACCCCCTCGAGTGGTATGACTATGCCTTCGGCCAGTATGACAACCTCCACCTCATCTTCGACGTGATGGGTGACGACGTGTATGCCGGCGGCTCCAACGAAGGCGACCAGCCGATCATCGTGAAGACGCACTACTACACCGCTACGCCTACGGACCTTCCCAACCAGATGTGGACGGTCAACTATTCCGGCATCAACCGTGCCGCCACGCTCATCAAGTACATCGACACCGCCGAAGGCGTGCCCGCTGTCACCAAGAGCCTTTATGTGGCCGAAGCCAAGGTCCTGATGGCCTACTACTACAACATGCTTTGGAAGCTCTGGGGCAACATCCCGTACTGGGAGGAACTCCTGGAGTCCCCGTACATCGCCCCGCAGCTCAGCCACGACGAGGTGTATGAGAACTTTATCAAACTCATCGAAGACGCCATCGCCAGCAATGTCCTTCCCATGAAGGCCAGCGTCGGTGACGAAGGCCGCGTGACCAAGGCCATGGCTTACATGCTCTACACCGAGGCGGTCCTGTACCAGAACGACCAGACCCGCTACCAGACCGCCCTCAATTACATGAAGGAGATCATCAGCAGCGGCCAGTATTCCCTCGTCGAAGATTTCGCCGGCATCTGGGAAGAAAGCGGCGAATGGGGTCCCGAGTCCATCTGGGAGATCAACTACATCTCCGAAGGCGGTATCCGCGACTGGGGCAACTCCATCGCGACCGGCGGCCAGGTGAACTCCATCCTCACCGGCATTCCCGCCCCGAAGAACGTGCCCGACTACCACGAGGGCTGGGGCTTCGGCACCATCGCCAAGAGTGCCTACGACATGTATGACGACGACGACATCCGCAAGGATGGCGGCATCCTGAACTTCGCGAAATACGCGGAGGAGCACCCCGGTGCGGAATACACCCCGCGTTGGCAGGATACCGGTTACTGGAACCGCAAGTACATCGCCCGTGAAGGCGGCAACCACGGTTACAAGGCCTCCGACAACGTGAACTACTGCAACAACGAGCGCATCTACCGCTATGCGGAGACCCTGCTGAACGCCGCCGAACTCTCCGTCCTCCTGGGACAGGATGGCTCGAGCTACCTCAAGCAGGTCCGCGACCGCGCCCACTGCCACGACACCGGCGTTTCCCGCGAGGATATCATCCAGGAGCGTCACAAGGAGTTCGTGGGCGAGGGCAAGCGCTACTGGGACCTCGTCCGCAGCGGCCTGGCTCCGACCGTCCTGAAGGCGGCCAACCACGAGTACCGCACGACCGACTGGACCGAGAACAAGAAGTACTGGCCCATCCCGCAGGGTGAGATCGACAAGGATCCGAACCTCGTGCAGAACAATTATTAATACCCGGCAACGACCATGAAAACAATCTGGCAATACATCGCAATCGCGGCGCTGGCTGTTTCCGCTGCCGCCTGCACTCCCGAGTATCCCGTGCCCACCCAGTCCGGCCTGCCGCAGGCCT
>JAEEGK010009562.1_pt1 | contig 22598 bp, 22 predicted proteins | sample 8958771 | NCBI WGS metagenome assembly JAEEGK01 (sample SAMN16246547, study PRJNA631951) | gut metagenome | biome: gut microbiome; feature: rumen; material: SC-attached | host: Bos | place: Iran: Karaj | collected 2018-10 | reverse complement strand
GTTTAATATAGGAGGCTTATATGATAGGAAAGATAAAAGGGATTGAGGAAAATCTAATTATTTTAGAATTAACAGATGAAGCTTTAAATGGTGGGGAACTTTCTAATATGTATGTTAGTATTGAAAGTCCTAACAATATATGTATTGGTGAAATAGAAGAGATAAAAGAAAGAATTGCTTATATTCATTTATTAGGTGAATTAATTAATGGTAGATTTGTATTTGGTGTTATTAAAAAACCATCAGTAAATGCGAATGTTAGGTTAGTACCAACTGATAAGATACCAATGATTATCAGTACAGATAATACTGATGAATCTAAATACTTACATTTAGGTACTAGTCCTGTATTTGAAAATGTATCAGTAGATATTCCAATTAATCCATTCTTTAGTAATCACTTTGCTATATTTGGATCAACTGGTTCTGGTAAGTCATGTTCAGTATCTAGAATATTTCAAAACTTATTTGCAAAACAAAATGCGATTGCGTATAAATCAACTATATTGATATTTGATGCATATGGTGAATATCATTCAGCGTTTTCAAAATTGAGTGAAAAGGTACCTGAAATAAGTTTTAAATCATATACTACAAATACTAAGTTTAGTGATACAGAAATTGTTAAAATACCATTATGGTTATTAGGTACTGATGATATTGCTTTATTATTAGGTGTTGAATCACATGGACAATTACCTATAATAGAAAAAGCTTTAAAGATTGTTAGTGTATTCTGTAGAGAAGAAGATGAAGTAATTAAGAGTAAGAATGATATTATCGCAAGAGCTATATTAGATATTTTAACTAGTGGTAGACCTTCTACTCAAATAAGAGATCAAGTTATTTCAATTTTATCTTACTATAATACTAAAGAATTGAATCTTGAAACTCAAATATTCCAACCTGGTTATACTAGAACATTAAAACAATGTTTATTAATTGATGCATCTGGTAAGATGAGAGAAATGGAATTACTTATGAATTTCATGAATTCATTCTTGGATGATTCTATTGAATTAGAGTTACCTGATGGTACATTCCCTTATACATTAAAGGGATTAAGTGACGCGATGGATTTTGCACTTATATCTGAAGGTATATTGAAGAGTGATAAAATTTATGATGAATCTAATATATTAAAAGTTAGATTACATTCATTATTAAATAGTCAAGCTGCTAAATATTTTGATGTTCCTGATTATGTAACTAAGGATCAATATATAAGAGATTTATTAACAGCAACTAATGGTAAGAAAGCTCAAATAATTAATTTTAATATTAACTATGTAGATGATAGATTAGCTAAAACTATTACTAAAATATATTCTAAAATGTTCTTTGATTACGCGAAGAATATGGATGATAGAGGAACTTTACCATTCCATATTATTCTAGAAGAAGCACATAGATATGTTCAAAATGATACTGATAATTTCTTATTAGGATATAATATATTTGATCGTATTACTAAAGAGGGTAGAAAGTATGGTGTATTATTAGGTTTAATTTCACAAAGACCTTCTGAACTTTCTGAAACTGCATTATCTCAATGTAATAACTTCTTAGTATTTAAGATGTTACACCCTAAAGATGTAGAATATATTAGAGAAATGGTTCCTAATATTACTGATGAAATTATCAAGAAGATTAAAATATTACAACCAGGTACTTGTATGGCGTTTGGTCTAGCTTTTAAAGTTCCGACTATTGTTAAATTTGATATGCCAGATCCTGCACCTTCAAGTAGTTCAGCTAATATTGAAGAAAAATGGTTTATAAAAAGAAATGCTTAATGCATTTCTTTTATTTTATCACCTTGATAAATATTTCTTTTTTTCATCTCTTTATCAATATCATTTAATACACAGAATTTTTTAATTAACCAATCTGGTTCTATTAAATCTTCTTTTTTAGGATCGCCTGTAATTCTATTGATTACTATTTCAGGTCTTAAATATTCTAGTTGTTCACATACTATATCTACATATTCTTCTTTAGTTAATACATGAAATGGTTTTTTATCATACATAATAGAAAGTAGGGTATCTTTAACTATACTTAACATATGTATTTTAATACCTTGTATATCTAGTTTATTTAAATATTTAACTGTTTCAATCATCATATCTTTCGTTTCATAAGGTAATCCATTTATAATATGAACTACAACATTTATATTTCTTTTTCTTAATTTGATGACCATGTCTTCGAATTCTTTTATGGTATGACATCTATTAATTAGTTTGGATGTATCTTCATGTATAGTTTGTAAACCTAACTCTACTGTTAAATATGTTTTCTTAGATAATTCTTCTAAGTAATCTAGACAATCATCATCTATTGAATCAGCTCTAGTGGCAATAGATAGGCCTATAACGTTAGGTAAGCTTAATACTGCTTCATATTTTTCTTTTAAAATATTAACTGGTGCATATGTATTAGTGTTAGCTTGAAAGTATGCGATATACTTACTATTAGGCCATTTTTTACTAACAATATCTTTTACTTCATTAAATTGCTTTATTAAATCATCTTTAGGGTTACCTGCAAAATCACCTGAACCATGTGAACAATATATACATCCTCCTGTACCTTTAGTACCATCTATATTGGGACATGTAAAACCACCATTTAATGAAACTTTAAATACTTTAGAATTAAATTTATGTTTATAAAAATAATCTAGGGTATGATATCTTTTGTTTGAGTCACTATAAATAAATGCCATAAAATCACCGATTTAATTATATCATATATGAAAAAATATATGAAAATATTTTATTTGTATTGTAAAAAGTGTTATAATGATAATGGAGGTAATAAAATATGGCATTAATAAAATGTGAAAAATGTGGCAAAAAAGTAAGCGACAAAGCAACAAAATGTAGTTGTGGCGCTAAAATTAGCAAAGCTAAAGTTAGCAAAACAAAAGAAGTTAAAACTGCTGTTTTAGAAGAAGTAAAGAAAACTTCAAAACCAGCAAAGAAAAGTTATAACTTATTATGTGCGATTGGTATTGCATATTTAGTTGTAGTAGTATTAAGTTGGTTTATTACAACTGGAACATATAGTGGTACTTTCTCAGATGCAGGTAAGATTCCTGTAGGAATTATTAATTTATTCCGTTTACCTGTAATGACATTCCAAGTATTCATTCAATATACAATTGTATTTATCGCGATTGGTGTATTCTATGGTGTACTTAATAAAACAGGAGTATATACTAAATTAGTTGATAAGATTGCTGCTAGTTTTAAAGGTAAAGAAAAATTATTATTAGTAATAGTATCTATTTGCTTTGCTTTAATTGGTAGTTTAACTGGATTAACTATTTTAGGAATATTCTTAGTACCATTTGTAGCAGGAACAGTAATTAAAGCTGGTTACAATAAGATGAGTGCTTTACTTTCAACTGTAGGTGCTTTATTAGTAGGTGAGGCAGCTTCTATATTTGGATTTACTGGTGCTGGTTATATTGGAATATTATTCAGTACTAAAATGACTGATCAAATAATTACAAAAATAATACTATTTATCTTATTCGTAGGTTTATATGTATTCTTTGTATTTAAGAAAGCTAAAAAAGGAACTGATGAAATTCCTTTCTATAATGAAGAGGTTAAATCAAATAAAAGTGTTTTACCATTAGTTATTATAGGAATATTATTCGTAGTATTAAGTTTTGTAGGTATGTATAATTGGTACTATGGATGGGGTATCGAATTCTTTAATAATTTACATGATAAAATTATGGCTATATCAATTGGTAATTATCCAATTATGTCAAATCTATTATCTGGTATATCTTCATTAGGATATTGGGGTAATTATGAATTTGCAATTGCATTAATTATCTTTGCAGTAATTATTTCATGGATTTATGGAGTTAAAGCTAGAGAATTAGTTGATGGTATCGAAGTAGGTGCGAAAGAAATATTACCAGTAGCTATATACGCTACACTAGCTAATGTAGTATTTACTATTATGGTTGCTAATCAAACTAATATATTTGGTACTATGGTAAATTCATTCGCATCTATTAAAACAACGTATAGTTTACCTATAGTAACTGCTTTATCTGCAATAGGATCATTCTTCTTTAATGATTTCTATTACTTGATAAATAATTTCTCTGCATTATTTGTTGGTTATGATGCAATATATTATCCTATAGTAGGTGTAGTATCAACTGCAGTACATGGATTAATGATGATGTTATTACCAACTTCAATTGCTTTAGTTGCTGGATTAAAACTATTTGATATTAAATATACTGAATGGTTTAAAAAGATTTGGTTATATTTATTAGAAGCATTAGTAGTATTAATTTTAGTTGCTATTATTGTTGCAATAATATTATAAGGACTTAGGTCCTTTTAATTTTTAATTGTGTGTTGCAAAATTGTATGTTATAATTATGCTAGGTGATTATATGAAGAATAAGATAGGGTTGGTTATTTCAATTATATTCGTGATGCTGATTACTGGTTGTGTGAATTATAATGCGTGTGTCCGCATTAACAAAGATAAGTCGATGAATTATAGTGTTATATTCATGGTGGATGATGAATTATATAACAGTAACGCTATAAAAGATAGTATTGAGGTTATGAAACACGATGGCTTAAATGTTTCAGATTATTTTAAAGACGGGTTAAAAGGTTATAAAATTGAGATGCAAATTGATAATATTGATAAGATAAGTGATACTAATGATGTTACTTATGTATTATCAAATATACCAGATAATAATACTATGTTTAAGGTAGAGAAGAGTTTCTTTACAAATAAATATACTGCTAATTTTGTATTTGATAAGACACAATATGAAATTAAAAAGAATAAAAGTCAAGATATTATCCTTGAAGATTATATTGAACAAGCTGATAGTGCTTTAATTAATGAAAATGTAATTAATATTAATAAGACTATTATTAAATTTAATGTAGTTTTACCATCTCATTCATTATCTAATAATGCCACTTCATCATTAGATAATAGTAAAAATTTGATATGGAATATAACTTCTGATGTACAAAATATTAATTTTGCATTTGAATTACCTAATATTTTGAATATTAAGTTAACTATATTAGGTGTTGTAGCATTAATAGTTGTAATGATAATTTTATATATTAAAAAACGTATGACTCCAACTAAAGGTGTAAAACCTGTAACTATAGATGTTGATACTGTTGTAAGTAATACTACTGAAATGGTTCAAAATGTACAACCAAATACTTTCCAACAAAATCAGAGTGTTGAATCAACTCAATCAAGTGTAGAACAAAGTAGTATGCAAAGTAATGTTGGATTACAAGATACAGAAAATAAAAACTAGTTTATACTAGTTTTTTTTACATCATTTGATATGATTGGTTATATGTTGTATTACTTACTAGAGTTTCTAGATTACTGATTCTTTTTTCTAAAGAATTTATTTGATTTTGAATACTATTATCCATGTTATATTGTGGCATATTCATAGGTGTAGGCATCATTGGATTTATATATGGCATAGTATAAACTGGATAAGTATTATTTATGCAATCTCTATCTTTCATTTCACACACTCTTTTCTAATTAATTATATGTTTAATTTTATAAATGGTGATAGATTTACTAACAAAGTTAAAAGTGTTATAATTTAATTGGTGATTTTATGCGTTTAAAACATATTAAAAATGCTGATATTGATATTAAAAAATCTATATATTATATTGATAATCCAGAAAAGTATAAGGGTTCATTTAATAAATTATTTGGTAATAATAATCCAATCCATTTAGAGATAGGAATGGGTAAGGGTGATTTCATAATTGAAATGGCTAGAAGATATCCTGATACTAATTTTATTGGAATGGAGAAATTTGATAGTGTATTAGTTAAAGCTACTAAGAAATTAGAAGGTATAGATTTACCTAATTTAAGATTATTATGGTATGATGCTGCTTCAATTGATTTAGTATTTGATCATGAAATAGATACATTATATTTGAATTTCTCTGATCCATGGCCTAAAAAGAAACACGCTAAGAGAAGATTAACACATGAAAGTTTCTTAAAAAAATATGATTTAATTTTTAAAAAAGGTAACAATATAATAATGAAGACTGATAATAGAAAATTATTTGAGTATTCAGTTAAATCTATGACTGATTATGGATATAAAATAGAGGATATTTCATTAGACTTACATAGTGATGAAGTTAATATTGTAGAAACAGAATATGAAAAGAAGTTTGTCCTTAAAGGTAATGTAATATATAAAGTAAATGTAAATAAGTGACAAATATATGAAAATAGTATTAAAAAACCATTCGATTAATGGTATAATTTAGATGGTAGGTGGAGCATGAAAAAAGTTTTATTACTTTTGTTTAGTTGCTTGTTTATTACTGGTTGTACAGTAGTTAGGATAGATACTAAGAGTATTCCTAATATTACAAGTGTTATACTAGAAAAAGAAAATACACTATATAATCATGTTGGTAGAGGTTATAAATACTACATTCCTAGAGGTGTTACATATATAGATTCAATTGGATTGAATGATGTATTATATTCAAATGGTAATTATTATTATCTATATATAGACGCGCCTGGATATATTAATAAGATTGAACCAACATATAAAGAAGATAATAAGATATATTATTCTCAAGTATTAGATGTTAATGGTAAAAAAGGTTATTTAGATATTAAAGAACAGGATAATAAATATTTAATAACATTTGTTTATAATTATGCGTCATTAGAGGCTTTAGTAGATGAGAATAAAGTAAATGAAGTGGTAACTGATGCTTCATATATATTATCTACAGTAAAATATAATGATAAAGTAATCGCGTTGATGCTAGATGATGATTATTTCTTAAATAGAGAAGAACAATATAAAGAGTTTGAATCTAAGAAAACAAATAATAATTTCTTAAAAGCACCAGATGAGGAAATAGAAGAAGAGGAATAAAGGAGAGATACAATGAAAGTATTTGATAAAATCAAAGATTTATTTACAGATGAGGAAGAAGAAGTAATAGAAACTCCTGTAAAAAAAGAAGTAATTCAAGTAGAAATACCTGCTCCTAAGGTTCAACCAAAAGTTGAAAGAGAAGAAGAGTTAGAAGAAGAACCTGTGAAGGCTCAAGAAAATAATGTATTCTTTGATGAAGTAGATTTTGATGATATTAAGAATAGTGACGCTACGCTAGATGATTTATATAGAAATACACCTTCTTATAAAGAAGAGAAAAAAGAAGTATATAAAGAAGCGTATGCACCTAAGAAAGAAGCAAAGAAACATTTTGAACCTACACCAATTATTTCACCTGTATATGGTGTTTTGGATAAGAATTATAAGAAAGATGATATTGTTGATAGAAGTGAAAGACCAGTATCTCATAAAGATATGACAGTTGATGATGTTAGAAATAAAGCATATGGTACATTAGAAGATGAATTAGAAAATACTTTATTTGGTAGAACAGCAATATTATTTCAAGAAAAGGATAAAAAAGAAGAATATAATGATTTAGAAGAAGATTTAAATAAAACAGCAGCTGCTATTGATTTAATAGAAGAAGCACCAAAGCATGTTAAAAAAGTAGAATTAGAAGAACCTGTAATTGAAGAAAAGGAAGAAACTTATGATGCTGATGATTTGGTAAGTGAAGCTTTAAATGATGATTCTAATAAAAAATCAATTAATGAACCAATTTCAGAAAATGAATTATTTAACTTAATTGATGATATTTATGGGGAAGGTGACAAATAATGGTTGTTGATCTAGGTGAATTTTTTCCAGTACTACTTAATCTATTTTTGATTATACTAGTAGTAGTTATAATTATATTTGTAATTAAGCTATTCGGCACATTAAATAAGGTTAATTCAATATTAGATAATGTTGATACTAAGGTTAATCAATTGAATGGTGCGTTTGATATAGTTGATAATGTTACAAGTGCTATTAATGGTGTGTCAGGTAAGGTTTCAAACTTTGTAACTGAAAAAGTAACTAAAATTATTGATAAGAAAGGGAATGATAAAGATGAGTAAAAAAGGATTTGGATTTTTAGTAGGAGCAGGTATAGGAGCTGCTATTACTGCATTATTTACAACTGAGAAAGGTAAAGAATATCAAGTTAAGATTTCAAAATTATGTGAAGATATCGTTAATAAAGCAAAAGATGTAGATATTGATGATGTTAAAGAAAACATTGAAAAGAAAGTAAATGAAATCAAAACTGAATTACAAGATTTAGATAAAGAAAAAGTTAAAGATATAGCTTCTAAAAAAGCTAAAGATATTCAAGAAAAATCTAAAGAATTAGCTTTATACGCTAAAGAAAAGGGTACTCCAGTATTACAAGAAATGACTGAGAACTTAAGAGATGAAGCTATTAAGGTAACTAAAAAAGTACTTAAAAAATTAGAATCATCTAAAAAAGAAAGTAAGAAAGAAGAAAAGTAATTCTTCTTTTTTTTATGCATATTATTAATTGGGTGATGAAATGAAAAAAATGAAGAATTATAGATCACTTATTATATTAATGTGTTCTATAATATTAGGAACTATATTGGGTTTAATATTTAAATCTAATGTAGTATTTTTAAAACCATTAGGTGATATATTTTTAAATATGATGTTTACATTAGTAGTACCACTTATATTTTTTACTGTAACATCTTCTATTGCAAGTATGAATAGTTTAAAAAGACTAGGTAAAATAATGAAATCAATGTTATTGGTATTTGTTCTAACTAGTTTAATATCCGCGATATTAATGTTTATTGTATTGAAATTTGTTAATTTAAATACTAATATGATATTAGAAGATAGTGTGGTAGATGTATTACCGTTTGGTGAACAAATTGTTAAAGCTATTACTGTAAATGATTTTTCTTTATTATTATCTAAGAGTAATATTTTACCACTTATAATATTCTCTATATTATTTGGTTTAGCATTATCATTAGTTGGAGATAAAGCAAAGGTTATAGTAGATAGATTAAATATATTATCTAATGTAATGATGAAAATGGTTAAATTAGTAATGTATTATGCACCTATAGGGTTATGTGCTTATTTTGCATCATTAGTGGGTGAATATGGGCCTAGTATTACTATTAGTTATGCGAAATCTATTTTAATATATTATGCTGTATCAATTATATATTTACTAGTATTTTATACTATATATGCTTATATTGCAGGTAAGAAGAAAGGTGTTACTAAGTTTTGGAATAATATAATTCCATCAATAGTTACATCACTAGCTACACAATCTTCTTTAGCTACTTTACCAGTTAATATGGATGTTAGTGATAATATGGGTATATCAAAGGATGTTTCTAAAGTTACATTATCATTAGGTTCTACTATGCATATGGAAGGATCTAGTATAGGTGCGATGCTTAAAATAATGTTTGTATTTGCGATACTAGGTAGACCATTTACAGGTATAGGTAATATATTAATCGCACTTATGATTGCTACTTTATCTGCGGTAGTAATGGCTGGTGTACCTGGTGGAGGTTTGATAGGTGAATCATTAATTATAAGTTTATATGGTTTTCCTAATAGTGTATTTCCAATTATCGCGACTATTGGTATACTAATTGATCCACCGGCTACTATGTTAAATGCATGTGGTGATATAGCAAGTACAATGTTGGTTGAAAAAATAGTAAATAAGACATAGAAGTAGGTTAAAAACCTACTTTTTATGTTATAATTATTTATAGGTGATTATATGGAAATAACAGAACTTTTAAATATATATAATAGTTTTAAAACTAGGGTAGATGATTTATGGAGGTTACTTTGACCCAGATAATACTTTAAATAGAATAAAAGAGTTAGAAAGTATTATGAATGAACCTGGTTTTTGGGACTCTAAGAAAAAATCAGAAGAAGTAATTAAAGAGATGAATTCTTTAAAAACTAAGTATGAAAATACTAGTAATATAAAGAAACGTATTGAAGATAATTTAACTATGATTGATAGTTTAAAAACTGATATGGATAGTGAATTATATGCATTAATAAAAGACGAAAGTGAAGATATCAAAAATGAATTAGATGATATTGAAACTTTAGAACTTTTGAATGGTAAATATGATAATTGTGATGCTATATTAGAAATACATCCTGGTGCGGGTGGTACTGAATCTTGTGATTGGGCAGCTATGTTATATAGAATGTATACAAGATGGTGTGAAAAACATGGATTTAAATATGAGGTATTAAACTATGAAGATGGTGAAGAAGCAGGTATTAAAAGTTTATCCATGATGATTCATGGTACTTATGTATATGGATATTTAAAAAGTGAGAAAGGTGTACATAGATTAATTAGAATATCACCATTTGATTCTAATAGTAGAAGACATACTTCTTTCGCGGCTGTTTTAGTAACGCCTTTATATGATAATAGTGATATTGATATTGTTATTAATCCTGATGATATTAGAGTAGATGTATATAGATCATCTGGTAAAGGTGGACAAGGTGTTAATACAACTGATTCAGCAGTTAGAATTACTCATATTCCTACTAAGATAGTTGTTACATGTCAAAATGAAAGAAGTCAAATTCAAAATAAAGAAAGAGCATTAGAAGTTCTTAAAAATAAATTATATGAATTAGAAGTAGAGAAAAAAGAAGAAGAATTAAATAAGATTAAAGGAATAAATACGGATATAAATTTTGGTTCACAAATAAGAACTTATACAATGTGTCCTTATACATTAGTTAAGGATCATCGTACTAATACAGAAGTTACTGATGTAAATAGGGTTTTAGATGGTGATATTGATAAATTTATAAATGATAATTTAAAGAGGGGTTAATATATGTTTATAACAGCTCAAATATTTAGATTTTTAAGTGCAATTTTTATGATTATTGCAGATAAGTCTTCTGATACTAAAAAGATATATTTGTATAATGGTATAAGTAACTTTTTATCATCTATGCAATATTATTTGCTTGGCGCAGTATCAGGTGCGGTTAGTTCAATGGCTGCAATATTAAGAAATATTATATTTTATAAAAGTGGTGATAAAAAACCAATTGTTGCTTTAATAATATATTTAGTATTTATATGTTTACTTGTTATACCAACATATGATGGATTAATATCATTATTACCAACTATAATGGTTATAGTATATACTCTTGCTATATATGGTAAGGATGTTATTAAAATAAAATATGCAATTATTATCGCGATGAGTTTAGAGGTAATATATGATATTCATTATTATGCATATGTAGGTTTAGTAGTATCAATTATTGATATAATTGTTGTCATTATATCGTTGATTAAATATAAGAAAAAAGTTTCAAAAAATTAATTTTTAGTGTATAATTATAGAGGATAGGATGGTGGGTATGGAACAAATAAGAATTAGTGGTGTAACCCATACATACAAATCAGGAGTAACTGCGTTGTATGATTTAGATTTGTCAATATCTAAAGGTGAATTTGTCTTTATTATTGGTTCTACTGGTTGTGGTAAATCAACATTAGGCAAATTATTATATAGAGAATTAAAACCAACAAAAGGTAGTATTATAGTTGGTGGAGTTAATGTAGATAAACTACCAAATAGAAAAGTTTATAAAATAAGAAGAAAGATTGGGGTTGTATTCCAAGACTTTAAATTATTAGATAAATTAACAGTATATGAAAATGTAGCGTTTGCATTAGAAATATTTGGTTTACCAAAAGATGAGATACATGAAAAAGTAATTAAATCATTAGATTTAGTTGGATTAAAGAGTAAAGTTAAGATGTATCCAAGAGAGTTATCTGGTGGTGAACAACAAAGAGTTGCAATCGCGCGTGCTATTGTAAATGGACCTAAATTATTAATATGTGATGAACCTACTGGTAACTTAGATCCAAAAACAAGTTTAGAAGTAATGAATGTATTAGATGAAATCAATAAAATGGAGACAACTGTTATTATGGTAACACATGATATTGATATTGTAGATAAATATAAGAAAAGAACGATAGTATTAAATGCAGGTAGAGTTTTAAAGGATTATGCTGAAGGAGAGTATAAGAAGTGAAATATTTTAGAATATTAGGAAGAAATATCAGAGATTCATTAAGAGGAGTTTGGAGAAACTTATCTTTATCCTTAGCGTCTATCTCTTGTATTACTATAACTTTACTTGTCGTTTCTATCGCGATGATTTTATCTGCAAATGTTAATAATTTTACATCTCAAATAGAAAAAGATGTAACTATAGTTGTTTTCTTAAAACAAGATATTGAAGAATCTGATATTAAAATTGTTAAGAATGAGATTAATAAATTAGAGTATGTTGAAACAATTGATTTCAGAGGAAAAGATGATATAGCATCTGAAATGATGAAATCTAGTGATACTTATAATAGTATTATGTCTAGTTGGACTCATGAGGATAATCCATTACAAGATACATATTTAGTTAAAGTTAGTGATATTGATCGTATTGCTTCAGTAGCGCAAGAAATAAGTAATATTAAAAATGTATCTATCGTTAAATATGGCGAAGGTATGGTAGAAGAATTAGTATCAATATTTGACATTATTAAAAATGTTACTGTTGGTATAGTGGTTGCGCTTATATTAGTAACTGCATTCTTAATCGCGAATACAATTAAGATTACTATTGATTCAAGAAGAAGAGAAATTGAAATTATGAGACTTGTAGGTGCATCTAATTTAAATATTAGAATACCATTTATATTTGAAGGATTATTATTAGGTATTATAGGTTCTATAATTCCAATAATAGTTACATGTTATGGTTATGTAGCGCTTTATACAAGATTACATGGACAATTATTCTCATCAATAATTAAACTAATTGTTCCTGAACCATTTATATATCAAATATCAGGATTATTAATACTAATAGGTATGGTAGTTGGTATGTTTGGATCACTTAGATCAGTTAGAAAACATTTAAAGATATAGCAATATATCTTTTAATTTGACTTTTTATAATAATTTAGTATAATAATTGACGTCTAAAGGGGGAGATAGTATGAATACGTATACTTACATATACGCTAATTCATTAGATGTATATATAGCTAAAAAGAAAAGTATAGAAGAAAAGTCTAAAGAACTTAGTAAAGCTGGAGCTAAGTTAAGAAGTGAATATAAACTTACTAATCCTGGTCAAAGTTTGGTAGTAAAAGAAAAAGAATATGAAAAATCAGGTAAAAGTATAATATATGTAAATGCGCAAGCAAGACCACATCAAGCAAGAAGAGGATAAGATATAGAAATATATCTTTTTTTCATGCATATAATTAAATGGTGATAATATGAAGATTGGTGATTTTGTTACAAGGAAATCTTATAATAATGATTTGGTATTTGAAATAGAAGATATAGTATTAAATACCGCGTATTTAAAAGGGGTTAATATAAGGTTAGAAGCTGATTCTTTAATATCTGATTTAGTTATCTATAATGGTGATTTTGAAGATGAAAAAGAGTTTGAAGAAAGATTATTACCACCTAATTTGGATAGAAATGATTATTTTTATATACCAGGTAAGATATTGCATATAGATTCTTCTTCTGATTATCTTAAAAGATGTTTAGATTATTATGAAAAGATGAATATAAAGGCTTTTGGAATAGAGGAAAAAGAAGAAAATATAAAATATCATATTAGAAGATGGATAAATGAATATAATCCTAGTATTATTGTTATAACTGGTCATGATGCATATTATAAGAAAAAAGGTAGAATTGATGATATAAATGCATATAAAAATAGTATTAATTTTATAGATGCGATTAAGGAAGCAAGAAAGGTAGAAAAGAGTCATGATAAATTAATTATAATTGCTGGTGCATGTCAATCTAATTATGAAGAATTAATTAAGGCAGGTGCTAATTTTGCGTCTAGTCCTAAAAGAGTAAATATACATGCTTTGGATCCTGCTATTGTGGCTAGTAAAATGAGTTTATCAGAGGCATCTAAAGATATTGATTTAAAATCTATATTAGAAAGTACTAAGTATGGTTCATCTGGTATTGGTGGGGTTATGACTAAGGGTACTATGTATATAGGGTATCCTAGATAGGAGATAAAATGTTTATAGCTAAAATTAGAAAAGAATTAACTGAGCATATTGGTGATGATGCAGTAATAAAGTATAATTTAGGTAGAAACAAATATGAATCTTATGAAGTTAAAATTGATAAAACATATGAGCATGTTTTTTTAGTCAAATTAAAAGATAGGGAAGAAGTTAAGACTTTTACATATACTGATGTTATGACGCATATGGTTAAGATAACATACTAGGACTTGAAATAGTAAAAATAATGTAGTATACTTAAATTATACTAACGGAAGGAGAGATGGCGATGGAAATTACATCAGTTACAATCAGAAAGGTTGAAAAAGAAGATTCAAGAATGAGAGGAATTGCATCTGTATTATTAGATGATTGTTTTGCTATTCATGACATCAGAATCATTGAAGGAGATAACGGTTTATTTGTTGCGATGCCAAGTAGAAAAACTAGCGTTGGTGAATATAGAGATATAGCTCATCCAATTAATCCTGAAACAAGAAAAATGTTTGAAGATAAAGTTCTTGATGCTTATAATAAGGCTGAATAAGAGTAGAAATACTCTTTTTTATTTTAATAATTTATGTTATAATCTCTATGTTAGGAAGTGGAAGTATGAGAAAAATATCTAAATATTTATTATTCCTATTAATTATATTTATTGGTTTTAACGTAAAAGCATTAGATGCAAGTTACTGTGATGGTGCATCTAGTGCTTGCGCAATATGTGAATATATAATAAATGATGGAACAAACACAAAAGTAATATATAATGTTAAATCAACTAATGGATCAATTGATTTTACTGAAAATAAAACTGGTACAAGTGGTAATGTTACTGTTACATCTGCGAATATAGTCGCGAATAATTTTTATAGTAAATCACAAGATAAGTTAAGTTGTCCATCATCTTTAAAAAGAGGTATGGTATCAAGTGGTAGAAGTGTTACATATTATGTATCATTTACTGAAACTAAATGGTCAAATGTTACATTAAATGGTACTGTACCATTAAGTGAATCTTATAATAATGATAAGAAAGTAACATCATCTACTGATGAGTTACATTCATGTACTTATAAGGATAATAATAGTGGTGTATCAATAGAAGTTTTATATAATACTACATCTATAAAATATGATGGTGGTGATTATAACGTAACATATACTGATTATACAATTAGTGATTTTAAGAATGGATGTCCAGTTGCGTATTTAACATGTACAACTAGAGATGGTAAGAATTGTTCATTAAGAAAAGAAGCACAAAGTGGATTTACAAATGATATAACACCTGTAGATACTCCTTCTGCAGATGAAATATCTAACTCATCTAGTTCATTAGATGATACTAACGCTGGTACACCTGATTATGATTGTGGAAGTTTAATAGGACCTAATGTTTTAGCGTTTATACAATTAATATTAAACTTAGTTATGATAATTGGACCTATTATTGCTATGACACTTGGTATGTATGATATATTTATGGCTATGGCTAAGGGTGAAGATGATGATAAGAAGAAAGCGTTTAAGAAATTAAGATATAGAATAATCGCGACTGTATTATTATTAATTTTACCTTATATAATCAAAACTTTACTTACAATAGTTGGTAAAGGAGATTCTATGTGTTTATAAAGAGTTTTTTAACTCTTTTTTTGTTTGTTCGATTGAATTTGAATTTCAGTTATGTTATTATAGTATAAGGTGATAAAAATGGATAAAAACATGGAAAAATTACTTAATAAATTAGAATTAGAAGAAGATATAAGAAGTTATTTTTCTAATGCAAAATTATCCAAAATATTATGTAATAAAGTTGACAATAAATATTGTTTTGTAATTGATATTGATAAAATATTACCAGTAGATATTTATGATAACTTTATGGCTAAATTAACTGATGCATATAGTGAATATAATGGTGTAATCGCGTCATTTAAAGTAAGTGATATAGATAATACTTTAATTAATGAATATTATAAATATATTTTATCTAAATATAGTAATGTATTTATGTTAATTGATTTATTTAGTAATAATAAATTAGATTATACTGATGGTGTATTATCTATTGATGTAGATAGTAAAGCAGAAAAAGCTAAATTAGAGACAATAGTTCCTACATTAGAAAAGGAATTATTACATATTGGATTCGGTAAAATAAAGGTAAATGTATTAATAAATGAAGAAAATAAAAAGAAGATTGAAGAAGAAATACAAAAATCTTTAGATATCAAATTAGAACCATTACCTGAAACAGTAGAGGTAGAAAAAAAACGTCCTCCTATGATGAAAAGAAAGAAAACGGAAGATGGATGTATATTAGGTAGACATATAGAAGGTCATGTTGAATCTATTAGCAATATTATAGATGAAGATAGTAACGTAATAATAGAAGCTACAGTATTTGATATGGAAGTTATTGAAACTAGAAGTGGATTTAAAATCGCGACTTTGAAATTAACTGATTATACTGATAGTATTTATGCGAAGATGTTCGCGAAAGAAGATAGTGAATATGAAAGAATACTTAAAGTTAAAAAAGGTAAATGGTATAGATTAAGAGGGTATATTCAAAATGATGACTACGCTCATGAATTAACATTTATGCCTGTTGATATGGAAGAAATCGAAAAAGAATTACCTAAAAGAATAGATGACGAAGAAGAAAAAAGATGTGAGTTACATGCTCATACAATGATGAGTCAAATGGATGGTGTATGTGATGAAGTTGCTTTAGTGAAACAAGCAATCGCATTTGGGCATCCTGGTATCGCTATAACTGATCATGATTGTTGTCAAGCATTCCCACATGTATTTGGTGAAGTAACAGGTTATAATAAAGGTATTAAAAAATCTTTGAAAGCTAAGATAGAATAATTAGAAACTAAATTTGAAGAAACTAAAGATAGTGAAGTAGAAAAAGAACTTAATAAAGCTAAGGAAGATTTAAATAACTTTAAACCATTTAAAGCTTTATATGGTTCTGAAATAGAAATGTCATCTTCTACTTTAGATGTGTGTTATAATCCAACTGATGATAAAGTAGATGGTAATACTTATGTTATATTCGATACTGAAACAACTGGTTTCAATCCTGGATTAGGAGATTCAATGATTGAAATAGGTGGTGTTAAGATTAAAGATGGCGAAATCCTAGATCGTTTCGATGAATTAATTAATCCTGGTCATCATATTGATGAAGCTATTACAGCTGTAACTGAAATATCAGATGATGATGTTAAAGATGCAAAAAATGAAGAAGAAGTAACTAAGATGTTTAAAGAGTGGATTGGTGATTTACCTTTAGTAGCGCATAATGCTAGATTCGATAAAAATATGTTAGATATGGCATATTATAAATATGATTTAGGTAAATTAGAAAATCCTATAATAGATACATTAATGTTATCTAGAGTAATTAATAGAGACTTAAAAAAACATAGTTTAAAAGCGTTAGGTAAATTTTATGGTGTAGATACTGGTGAAGCTGATGAAGAAGATGAAGGTACTACAAGTAATAATGATATTAAATTAGATAGTACTGCTAAAAATAGTATCAAAGATGTATTAGTAGATGGTGATTCTATACTAGTAGATGGATATTTAAAAATGAAACATATGGCTAGTAAGAGTGAAATCGCGAATGTTACTATTAAACTATATGATGGTGAAGATATTAATAAAGAAGTTGATTTACACCCTGCTATGAATGAAGTTTCTATTGATTATAGTACTTTAGATAGTATTAAATTTAATATTTATGTCGGAGTACACCATGGTGCTGATGTCGATTCAGAAAATACAGGTTATATATTTGTTAGAATGTTAAAACAAATAAATGGTATCAAAAAACTATCTGATTTAAATAACTTAGGAATGTTAGAAGATATAGTATTTACTAATGATAGAAAATTACAAGATAAAATAGATACTTTATGTACATATAAAAACTATATTAGACCATTAGGTGAAGATGAAGTTGGACCAGATGATGATAGTAGATATCCATTCTTAAAATTCAATAATAAGAAATTTGTATGGAAATATCCTTGCTCATATGATAACAATTTACAAATGTATGAAAATATACCTAGTAAAGATTATATAGAAAATACTGCTAATATGTATTCTAGAGGTAGTCATATTACTTTGATTGCCAAAGACGCAGTTGGTTTAAAGAACTTATTCAAAATAGTTAGTTATGCCAATAGTAATTTCTTAGAAAGAAACGCTAGAATACCTAGAAGATTAGTTGATGAAAATAGAGAAGGTTTACTTATTGGTTCTGCATGTTTAAATGGTGAAATATTTGATAAGGCATTAACTAGATCTGAAGAAGATTTATGTGAAGCTATGAAATTCTATGATTATATTGAAGTACAACCATTAGAAAACTATAGACACTTATTAAGAGGTCATGATATTAATAATGAAGAGGCATTAGAAAATGCAATTAAAAAAATCATTCGATGTGCGAAAAAGATTGATAAATTAGTAGTTGCTACTGGTGATGTACATAATATTAATCCTGAGGATTTAATATCTAGAGAAATAATAGTTAATCAAAATGTTCCTGGTAAAGGTAGACATCCTTTAGCTAGATATTTAAGAGGATTATCTAAATCTAATCCTAATAATAGTAATATTGATAAGTTATTAAAGCATACTACTTATTCATTAAGTGAAATAGATATTAAGGTATTAAAATATATTTATGCTTTATATAATATAAAAGGTATACCAATTACTTTAGATAATTTAACTGAAATATATACTGTTGATAAGAATAATCCTTTAGAGGATAAGTTTAAGGGTAAAGATTTTGATTTAAAGAGCTATATTTCTACTTCATTAAGAAATTTAGAAGCTGCAGGTATTATATTAGATTATAAACATACTGTTGATAAGAGATTTAATACTCAGGAAGTTAGATATACTTTTGTAGAAAATTTTAAATATTTTGAAAAAACTGAAATACCTAAGATGGGTCATATACCAAATCAATATTTCAGAACTACAAAAGAAATGTTAGATGCATTTATGTTTTTGGATGATGATAACTTAGCTAAGGAAATAGTAGTTACTAATACGAATAAGATAGTTGATATGGTTGATATAATTGAAGTAGTAGATTATCCTGATAAACCATATTCTCCTATAATAGAGCATTCTCAAGAAACATGTAGAGATTTAGTATTTGATAAGGCACATAGTATGTATGGGGATCCTTTACCTAGATTGATTGAAGAAAGAATCGCTCAAGAATTCTATGGCGATAAGATATTAAATTTAGTAAGAGAAAAAATTAAGATTGATAATCCAGATTATGATGATGATAAAATAGAAGAAGTATTTACTACTAAATTACATGATGTAATTATGACTGGTTATGATGGTGTAGTAGATATCATGAAAGATAAGTTAATGCGTGAAGATGATAGTCTTGATGAAGAAACCGCTAAGGAAAACGCGAAAGCTAGTTTAGGTGGAATTATCGGTGGTGGATTTGACGTTATATATTTGATCGCTCAAAAACTAGTTAAGCATTCAAATGATGATGGATATCTAGTTGGTTCCAGAGGTTCAGTAGGTTCATCTTTTGTAGCGTCAATGATGGGTATAACTGAATGTAATGGACTTCCTCCACATTATTACTGTCCAAATTGTCAATATAGCATGTTTGAAAATGAGGATGGTGTTAAGTTTACTGAAGAATATTCTTCTGGTTATGATTTACCAAATAGGGACTGTCCTAAATGTGGAACTTTGATGATTCACCAAGGTAATGATATGCCATTCGCAACATTCTTAGGATTTAATGCAGATAAGGTACCTGATATAGATCTTAACTTTAGTGGTGATAATCAAGCTTCAGCGCATGAATATACAAAAGTATTATTTGGTACTGATAATGTTTATAGAGCTGGAACAATTGGTACTGTAGCTGATAAAACAGCAGTAGGTTATGCATTAGGTTTCTATGAAGAAGAGATGTATAATGCATTATTAATAGAAACTGGTAGTTATGGTTTATCTATTCCAGGTAAGGATGAACTTAAGAAAAAGGGTGTTATTAAACCTAGTAAACGTTCTCCTGAAATAGAAAGAATCGCGATAGGATGTACTGGTGTTAAAAGAACTACAGGACAACATCCAGGTGGTATAGTTGTTGTACCAGGATATAAAGATGTATGGGATTTTACACCATTCCAATATCCTGCTGATGATCCTACTTCTGCTTGGAGAACTACACACTTTGATTACCATGCGATTGATGCTGATTTATTAAAACTAGATATACTTGGTCACGATGATCCTACGGTACTTAGAATGTTACAAGATATGACTGGTATAGATGTAACGCAAATTGACTTAGGTGATTTGGATACTATGAAGATATTTACAGGACCTGAAGTATTAGGTGTTGAAAAAGATAGATTAAGAGGTTTATCTAAAGATGGTAGAAAGTATTGTCCAACTGGTACATTAGGTGTTCCAGAATTTGGTACATCATTCTTACTTGGAATGTTAGAGGAAACTAAACCAACAACATTCGCTGAATTGATTAAGATATCTGGTTTATCACATGGTACTGATGTATGGTTAGGTAATGCGAGAGATTTATGTACACCTGATGCTAATGGTGAGATTAGAGTACCATTTAAAAACGTTATCGGATGTCGTGATGATATTATGGTTAATTTAATTCAATGGGGTATGAAACCTGCTAAGGCATTTAAGATAATGGAATTTGTACGTAAAGGTAAAGCTTCTAAAGATCCTGCTACTTGGGAAGGATTCGCTAATGAGATGAGGGAAGCTAATATACCTGATTGGTATATAGATTCATGTAGAAAGATTAAATACATGTTCCCTAAAGCACATGCTACTGCGTATGTTACATCTGCGTTTAGAATTGCTTGGTTTAAAGTACATATGCCAATATATTACTATGCAGCATATTTCTCAATTAGATGTGAACAATTTGATATAGCATCTATGATTCAAGGTGAAGATGCAATTAGAAGACGTATTGATGAAATAGAAGAAAAGATCGCTAATAAGAAAGCAACTAATAAAGAAGCTGAAATTTGTGATACTTTATATTCATGTTTAGAGATGACTGCACGTGGATTCCGTTTTGAAAATGTAGATGTTATGAAGAGTGACGCTAAAACATTTAAAGTAACACCAGATGAAAAAGGATTAATTATTCCATTTAGTGCGATTGACGGATTAGGTGATGCCGTTGCGTATTCAATTGTTAAACAAAGAAATAAATCTCCATTTATATCAATTGAAGATTTGAATAAACGTACTTCTATATCAGGAACAATACTTGAATATATGAGAATTAATCATATGTTAGGTGATTTACCTGAATCAAATCAATTGAGTTTATTTTAAAGTAGTATAATTTATACTACTTTTTTTGTTTAAAAAAAGGAAATTAGAAAGTTTTTTCCTATTATATTAATAGAGGCGATTACATAAAAAGTGTCAAAAAATAAAAAACGAACAAATTTTCGTAAAAAGTATTGACAAGGTTGAAATTATTATATATAATTGAATTGTAAGGTAGAAGGAGAACAATATGAAAGATAACAAAACATTAGATCAAGTATTAATGGATATAGAAAAACAATTTGGTAAAGGTTCTATTATGAAATTAGGTAGTACTGAACATCAAAAAATAGAAGCTATTCCAAGTGGATCTTTAGCACTTGATGTAGCATTAGGAATTGGTGGATATCCTAAAGGAAGAATTATAGAAATTTATGGACCAGAATCTTCTGGTAAAACTACATTTGCACTTCATGCAATTGCAGAAGCACAAAAGTTAGGTGGTCGTGTTGCATTTATCGATGCAGAACATGCATTAGATCCTACATATGCTGCTAAGATTGGTGTAAATACAGATGAACTTTTACTTTCTCAACCAGATAATGGTGAACAGGCATTAGAAATTTGTAGAGCATTAGTTGCCAGTGGAGCTATTAGCGTTATTGTAATAGACTCAGTAGCAGCTTTAGTACCAAAAGAAGAAATTGAAGGTGAAATAGGTGATACTCATGTAGCACTTCAAGCACGTATGATGTCTCAGGCTTTACGTAGTTTAGCTGCAACTATTTCAAAAACAAATACAATTGCTATCTTTATAAATCAATTAAGAGAAAAGGTAGGAGTTATGTTTGGAAATCCTGAAGTAACTCCAGGTGGACGCGCGCTTAAATTTTATTCTTCTGTAAGATTAGAAATAAGAAGGGCAGAAGCTATTAAAGATGGAACCAATGTTATTGGTAATAAAACAAATATTAAAGTTGTTAAAAACAAAGTTGCTCCTCCATTTAAAACTTGTGAGGTAGATATTATGTATGGTGTAGGTATCTCTAAGACAGGTGAATTAGTTGATCTTGCAAGTGATGCACATATTATTGAAAAAAGTGGTGCTTGGTATGCATATAAGGGCGAAAAGATTGGTCA